>ERZ773164.1866-NODE-1866-length-19379-cov-4.000207_pt1 | contig 19379 bp, 16 predicted proteins | sample MGYA00511917_ERZ773164 | MGnify/ENA primary metagenome ERZ773164 (study PRJEB29015, sample SAMEA2737847) | human gut metagenome | biome: human gut; feature: human-associated habitat; material: faeces | place: China | collected 2012 ...
TAATCCCAAAGCCATTTTCCTGATGTAAATTCCATAATATAACTCCCAATCAATTCAATAATAGTCGTAATAACTACTATTGCCACAAAAACCAAAATCGGTGTAACATTTAATTTCCATACATAAATCGATTTCTTTCTAAAATTATACAATAAGAAAAGTAACACCAAGGCACCTATTCCATATATTATGCAATACGGTCCAAATAAAACTCCTCGATTCGAGAATCCCCATTTATAAACCACTACTTCTAAAAACACTTCGTATATCCATCCTAAAATCGAATATAACATAAAATAGAAAAAATAGTTTTGAACTTTTGTTTTCATACGCCATCTCCTACTCTAGTGATAATTAAAACGATTGTAAATATCCCACAAAGACAAGTAATAAAATATGTAACGGATAAAACCAATAACAAAAGCGTGTCCAATTTTTACTATGATATCCTTGCTGTCCTTTATAAAACCATATAGGAATCAAAGAGAAAATTGCTAAGCCCTGAAGTGGAAAAAGAATTTCTATCTTCCCTAGTTCCAACACATAACTAAGTCCTTGTAAAATATATACATTAATTACAATCATGCCTACAAGTTCAATAATATATCTATATCTGCTTTTCCTTGAAAAATAAAATAACACAAATGTCAATACTCCTGCTCCCGAGTAATCAACCATAGTAAATGTTCCTAATGCATACCCGCCTACTATTATAGCTACAACTAATAAAGCCTTAGTATAAATATTCAGTTTATTATTTGTTAACACCTTTTCTATTACCCATAATACTAGTACCCCTATAAGCATAGTCCATAATACATTTTGAGCAAATGGATTAATAATCGAGCTTAAATCAGCTATCAAATTATACGGAATTTCTGAAATAAGAGCAAAAATAAAAAGTCTCTTACAATACTTTTTCAAATCTCTTGTTTTTGTGTATCCTTCTACTAACTGATATGCAAAAATAGGAAATGCGATTCGCCCAATCCAAAGTAACCACTCTACATCAAAACCGAAAACTATTGTCTTTGCCGCATGGTCACATAACATAGCTACCATAGCTATTACTTTTAACTGAAAAGCTGTCAGTTGGATACTTTCTAGCCTTATAATACCTTCTCTCATTTGAACTTCTTTCCCCCAATCTTTCATAGTCATTATGTTTGGTTACTATTTAAAAAAAAATTTATTTTAACATTAATTTATTTCTACTGCATTGTCAATTATTTTCACCCAATTTATTAGACAAATAAAATAAGGGATATCACTCTTATGTAATATCCCAATTCACTTTCATTATTTAATAATTCTCTCCGATTTACTACACCAATTACTACACCATTTTCGTATCGTACTACACCATTTTATGATAAATTGCAATAATCAGTAAATTTTACGATATAGAGAAACACCAGAAAATACAAGGATTTAACAACTTATAACAAATTTCAGACTCTCGTTATTGTAAATTCTATAAACTCTCTCTTATACTGTTCCATATCTTTTAAAACCTCCATCTGTATATCATTATTTTCTTTTTATTTTGTATTATCCGAAGATATCTTTTAATCCTTTCAATTTTATCACAATTTTAAGGTTATTTCAATTAAATTACAGGGAGATTGCCACACGACAATCTCCCTGTTTTCCGGTTAAACCCTATATTTATTTTCTTCTTCCGCTGATTACTTTAATTGCTCCAAGCATTCCCGCTAACCAAATAAGAATATGGAAATCATCAGAAGTTTTCGGCACTTTCGTTCCATTGCCATGACCATTTTGTCCGTTATTTCCGTTTCCTGAACCATTATTGTCATTGCCATTTCCACCGTTGTTTCCATGAAAGCCGCCATTTTGGTCTTCACCTTCATTGCCGTTACCCTCATTGTTATTATCGTCAGTTTCTTTCTCCTTAAGGTTTTTCATTGCCTTCTCTACATCTTTGATTGCCTGTTGTACCTCTTCCTCAGTAGCCTCTTTGTCTTCGACAATTTCCCATGCTTTTGCAATCACTTCATTTAAAGCAGATACCGATTCGTTTGTGTATTTTCCTGATGCCGCTTCGTGTTTTGCTTTTGCAATAATATCCTTTAATGCCTCTTTGTCAACTTCCGGTTTTACAGGTTCTTCTTTTACAGTTACCTCAACAGTTGCTTTCAAACCTTTTGTATTTGCAATGCCATCAGTTAAATCCAATTCTCCTGACAGTTTATATGTGTTTGCTACATTTCCGTTATACGAAGATGTATCCCACTGTACTGAAAGTGTTCTTTCTTCGTTATTATCTAACTGTACTTTTACTGTCTGTGGAAGTTCAAGTGCAGATACAGGTGTTCCAAATTCTACTTCTTTATCTTGGACTGTTTCTACCGATACAATCTCATTTACCTGAATTGGTTTTTCCGTTACCGTCAATACCGCTTCGTCTGTAATCACCTGCTTTGCTTCCATACCTTCTTTTGTATTTACAACGAGACATCTGAATTTCATACCGTTTTCTTCTAACGATACATTTTCCTTTGTGTAAGATGAAGTTGTTGCTCCCTCAATATTCTGCCAATCTGTACCGTTATTTACCTGCCACTGATAAGTCAGGTTTCCACCGTCATTTGTTTCAGCCTCCACTGTAAATGTAACATTTTCTCCAACCTCTACAGTCTGTGACTTAGGTTGTTTTTTAATTACCGGAACTTCCGTGTCTTTTTTCAGTTCTACAACAACCGTCGTATTTTTCAACTCTTCTCCTACTTTTACTCCTTCGATTTCTGTAAGAGTTCCGTTGATTGTTGTTTCACCTTCTTTTGTCTTATCGTAGTCTGCCTCATTCCATTTTACCGGAAGTGTCGTTTTAATGTCGTCTTCTAATACTACATCTACTTCTTTTGGTAACTGTAATTCTCCAAATTCTGTTCCGACAAAAGCAGTTACTTTTTCAGTTGCTTTCACTTCTTTTACCTGACGTCCTGTTGGAACAGGTGCATATGCGTTAAAGAAACCGAAACCTTGCTCCGTTGTTCTTCCCGCCGGTAAGCGCATTCTAATATATCTTGCTGTTCCTTCCACAGCTTCATATGGCATGATTTCATTTGTTCCCTTTTCACTTCTGTCTGCAACTGTTGTCCAATTCTTGCCGTCTGTTGAGATATCAATAATGTATTTATGTGTTTCCTCTGCATTCCATGTCATCTGGATATTATCCAAATCGTAAATTCCTTTTGTATCAATATACCACCATTCATCTCCCATAGTTGCAGGATACCAGTACCAGCCCGGAACGCCGTTGCTTCCATGTCCCGGCCCTGAACCTTCTTTACACGAAGATGCAAATGCTTCTTTTTCTCTTGATACATTATAAAGTTTGTAATCTACTTTTTCTCCATAGGCTTCGATCTCTCGAATAGTAGGCCACTGATTTGCCATGTTTTTCGTTGTAATATCATATACTCTTAAGTATTGCACAATATCATCAGACTGAACCGTTACTTCCTGTCCACAGCCTTCGCCTTCTCTAAAGTTTTTGATATCTTTATAGTGCACTCCGTCCACTGAACCCTGCAGTACGAATTTGTATGCGGCATCTTCTTTCTCAAATGCAATTTTCACTTCTGAAAGTTTGTAAGTATCTTTCAAATCCACCTGAATCCAGTGGTCTTTTGTACCTTCTCCGCCTTTTGCGCACCACCATGTATCCATCTTTCCGTCAACCGCATATTCCGCTTTTTCCACTTTATTTCCTACACCTGTGTTGACAGAACTTGCAGTCACCGGTTTATTCAATGCAAGATTATCTGTTTCTCCCGTTCCGGAAACATCTCTTAATACTGCCCATTCATTATTTGTTGCTTCCGTAAATGTCACGCGCACATAACGTCCCTGCACTTTTCCTTTTTCAAATGTCAGTTCCGTATCTGTACTTCCTTTGCTGTTATCAATCACAATATTTTTTGCATAGTTTTCATCTGTCATCGGATTTTCTGAAACTGCGATTGTGTAATGGTAAGCACTTCCCGATGTCTCAAACGACAGTTTCATTGTGTCCAGTTTATAAGATGCACCTAAGTCAACTTCCCACCATTGTGGATATGAGCCGCTGTTTGCACACCATTTCGTATTGTCATTTCCGTCATTTCCATATTCTTTTACTTCATGTTTACCATTTTGAGTATTTTCCGTACTTGCTCTGGAAACTTTATTTAAGAAAATGTTGCCGTCCTGTGCGTTTTCATCATCTTTTGTATTTTCATACTCATCTGCATCTCCGCCTTCCGGCACTTCCGGTAAGCCTTGCACTTCACTCGTCGGAATAACAACCGATGTTGCTTTTAAGTTTTCACTTGTTGCCGTTAAAGTAATATCTCCGCTTCCTCGTTTACTTTTTACCCATACGGCAAGCTGTCCGCCCTTTGTTGTAACAGTCTTTGGACCTACTACAAGTCCCGGACCTTCTACCTCTAAGTTCACATCTGTATATGCGCTTGGTACAACTGTTCCGTTTTTATCTGTAATATCAATCCATACAAGTTTTGCACTGCTTCCGTCTAACGGAACTTTTGCGTCGCTTTCCGGACGAAGTTGAATCTGCATAGCTGCTTCAGGTGATTTTCTGATATACTCTGTAACTTCTTTACCGTCAATTTTTCCGACTGCCTTTAATTCGCCCGCCTCATATTTGTCTAAGTCAAATGTAATCGGAGCATTTTTCATTGCATCTGTGCTGATTTCTTTTCCTGCTCCATCTTGCGGATAGTGCATCGGATCACCGTCTCCGTGTGGTCCCCATGTTGTCTTATCATGTCCTTTTTCGCCAAGACTCTTACCGTTTAGGAACAACTCAACCGTATCACAGTTGCTGAAAATACGTACTTCTTTATCTGCTTTTGCGTCCCATGTATTTGCAATATATACCATTGGACCTGTTTTTACTCCGTATTGGCTCATATCGACGCTGGCATCTCTCTGACTCTGGAAGAAATATGCACCGTGTTTTGGAAGTCTGTACAAATCCACAACACCACAGTTTGTCAGAATACCGGCATCAAATCCTGCATAGTCCGCATAATCCCAATACATAGCTGCTCCAAGCCAGTTTTTTCCACGGGAACGGTTTGTCTGAACACTTTCCTGAATGTTATCCGACTGGATTAACATTCCTTCATCGCCGCCTTTTTTCCCTGCGTTATTTTTATCTTCTCTTATTACACGGGTTGTTGAACCTAAACCGCCATAATTCCAGTCACCGTACTCTGCAATAATCATCGATTTATCTTTGTATTTTGGATTTTCAGCACCCTCATTTCCCGTACCGAAAATACCTGCCTGAGGAGTGGAAAGACCGATGTCCCAGACGTCCCAATGATAGCAGCCTGCCGTATATCCGTACATATCTCCGTCCTCCGGATATTCTTCTTTTACAATACGGTTCATTTCCTTTGCCCACTCTTTATTGTAACCTGTTTCATTTAAACTGGATTCCCACACAACAATTGACGGGTGATTTCTTTTATGTCTGATATCTGTCTGTAATTCTCTGTATGTACTATTCTTAAATGCCTCGGTATTGTTAAAATACTGCCACCCTGACGGGCATTCAACAACCATAACACCATATTTATCACAGGCGTCATAGTATGCCTGACGATGAGGATAGTGAGACATTCTCATAATATCGAATCCGCTTTCTTTGAATCGTTTTACTTCCTCATAAATCGCATTGTCCGGCATTGCATTACCAAACATATATGTTTCTCCGTGAAGGTTTGCACCTTCCACATCAGTCTTTTTATTGTTAATGTAAAGACCGTCTCTCTTCCACTCTACTTTTCGGATACCATATTTTGTTTCTATTGTATCTTTCACAACACCGTCTGCTTTTACGGTGGAGCGCACCGTATACAGTTCAGGTGTATCCGGCGACCATAATCTTGGATTTGTTACCTGTAGAGATTGATTAAAGTATTGTGCTTTTCCGCTTTCAATAGAAAGTTTATCTTCTTTTGATACAACAACATTTCCGCCCTCATCTAAAGGTTCCGTAAGAAGTGTTGTCTCTTTGTTTTCTTTACCTTCATTTTCCACATGTGTTTTTACTTTAACTGTGGTTTTGTCTTTCGCCACCTCAGGAGCCGTAATAAATACGCCGCCTCCCGCCGTTTCATTTGCCTAAACTGCATCAGTAATGTGAAGTTCATCTGTTACGGTAATGTACGAGTTTCCGTAAATTCCTCCGAAATACTGGAAATCCGGCTGTGCTTTACCCGGTGCGAAACTCGTATTTGCACGGCTGTCAATTTTTACCGCAATTGTATTTTCCGTCCCGTAATTTACCTTGTCAGAAATATCAATCACGAACGGAATGTAACCGCCCTCATGTGTCATCACTTTTGTCCCGTTAATATACACATCGGCTTTCTGCATTGCAGCCTCAAAAGTAAGAAGCAGTTTCTTTCCTTTAAGACTTTCATCTACCTGGAAATCTTTTCGATACCAACTGATTCCGAGATAGGCATCTTTATTTTCCACAGTGTAAAATGTTGTTGAATGAGGAAGATTGACATATCCCCACTCTTCATCGGCAAAATCTACTGCTTCTCCGCCTGATACGTCTCCTTTCTTGTAACGCCAATCCGTATTGAAATTAATGACATTACGTTCTGTGCTTTTCACTGCTTCCTTCTCTGTCTTAACTTCTGATGCCGCCTGGGTTTTCACAACACCATATGGGCTAACCATTCCCCCGACTAAAGTTAAGGCAGTGAGCAGCGCCACTACTTTTCTTTTCATATCTCACGCCTCCCTATTTAAATAATATTCTCGTCACCATTTTATCGTTGTCACTCAATAAAGTATGTAGTATTTTTTATCCTTTTGGTATAATTTTTTACACAATCGCTTTAGTTTGTGAAAAAAATGTGAACGGGGACGTAGTCTTTTTCAATTTGACTACGTCCCCGTTCACATTTATTTCACTAATCCAACCATATCCCGTATGTTTTCAAAGTCATATCGTTTCATATATTGTTCAATTCCTTCCGCAATTTCCATAGTAACGGACGGATTGATGAAGTTGGCTGTTCCGACTGCAACCGCCGTAGCTCCCGCTAAAATAAATTCGATTGCATCTTCTGCCGTTGCAATTCCTCCCATTGCGATTATCGGAAGTTTGATTGCGTTTGCCGTCTGGTAAACCATGCGTACTGCAATTGGTTTGATTGCAGGACCGGATACTCCTCCAGTTTTATTTGCCAGAGCAAATGTTCTCTTATGTACATCAATTTTCATTCCCGTCAATGTATTAATAAGAGAAACTGCATCTGCTCCGCCCGCTTCTACCGCTTTTGCCATTTCGGTAATGTCCGTTACGTTCGGACTCAATTTCATAATCACCGGCTGTTTCGCATATTTTTTAATTTCTTTTGTGATTTCCTCCGCTGATTTCGGATTTTGCCCGAAAGCAATTCCTCCTTCTTTGACATTCGGGCAGGAAATATTAATTTCCAGCATATCCACATCTTCATGAGATAATCGTTCCACGACTTCACAGTAGTCTTCCGTCGTTCTTCCACATACGTTTACAATAATCTTCGTGTCATACTGACGTAAAAACGGAATGTCTCTTTTGCAGAAAACATCGATTCCCGGATTCTGCAAACCCACAGCATTCATCATTCCACCGTATGTTTCTGCAATACGTGGAGTTGGATTTCCTTCCCACGCAACGTTTGCCACCCCTTTTGTTGTCACGGCACCGATTTTGTTTAAATCAACAAATTCCGCAAATTCCGCGCCTGAGCCGAATGTTCCTGACGCTGTCGTCACCGGATTTTTCCATTCCACTCCTGCAATATTTATTTTCGTGTTCATTATAAATCCACCTCCGTTGCCAAAAAGACAGGACCGTCTTTACAAATTCGTTTATTATGTACGTTTGTGTGATGGTCTTTTTCCTTAGATTTACATACACATGCAAGACAGGCACCGATTCCGCACGCCATTCTTTCCTCCATGGAAATGTAGCATTCGATATTATTTTCTTCGGCATATGTTTTCAATGCACGGAGCATCGGTGTAGGTCCGCAAGCGTAAATAATATCTGCCGTCAATCCGTTTTCTCTGATAGCGTCCAACACATTTCCCTTCGTTCCCGCACTTCCGTCTTCTGTTGCCACATAAACTTCTCCGTTTGCAGAAAGTTCTTCCGTCAAAAACAACTCATCACGGTATCCGACAACAATCTGTTTCTCCGCATGTAACTGTTTTGCCAGTTCTAACATTGGGGGAATACCAATCCCTCCGCCGATTAAAAACGCTTTCTTTTCTTTTAATGGGAACCCGTTTCCGAGAGGCCCCAAAATTTCAATTTCATCGCCCTCTGTCAATTTGGAAAACTGTTCTGTTCCCGTATTTTCTCCCGTCACTCTGTAAACAACCCGTAACTGTCTATTTTCTTTGTCTATTTCACAGATACTGATTGGACGGGGCAATAATTTCCCGCTGTCATTTGTATACATAGAAATGAACTGTCCCGCCTTTGCCGAAACAGACGCCTCTGACCGAAGCCATAAACTGTAAATATCCGTTGCTATCTGTTCCTGTGATACGACAACTGCTCTTTCTTTTTCTCTCTTTTCCATTTTCGTTCTCCCCTATCTGTTTTCCAACGCTCCGTTAATATCGGCAATCATTGTTTCAACTGCTTTTCTTGATGCATCTGCAAAGTTTTCCTCACCAAACTCTGCGTATGCTTCCTGTTTGTAAGCAGCAATAATTCCTCTTGAAGAGTTTACGATTGCACCTAAGCCGTCCTCATTGAAAAAGTGTACAAGGTCTTTTCCCTGTCCGCCCTGTGCTCCGTATCCCGGAACAAGAATATAAGATTTCGGCATAACTTTACGGAGAACTTTACCCATTTCCGGATAAGTTGCACCGACAACCGCACCGATATAACTGTATTCATCACCCATGTGGCTTTCGCCCCACTGTGCTACCTTTTCTCCTACCAATTCATACAGCGGTCTTCCGTCAACCAGTCTGTCCTGAAATTCTCCGCTAGATGGGTTTGATGTTTTTACCAAAATAAATAATCCTTTATTTTCTTCTTTACATACATCGATAAACGGATTGATTCCGTCTGAACCTAAGTATGGATTTACTGTGGCGAAATCTTCGTCAAACGGAACGTAAGATTTGCTTCCAACCTGTACACGGCCGAGATGTCCTACAGCATACGCTGAAGAAGTGGAACCGATGTCACCTCTCTTAATGTCCCCAATCACTACCAAACCTTTTTCTTTACAGTAATCTACTGTCTTTTTAAATGCCACAAGTCCCGGAATACCGAACTGTTCATACATGGCAATCTGTGGTTTTACCGCAGGAATTAAATCGTATGTCTTATCAATGATTTCTTTGTTGAACTGCCAAATGGCTTCCCCTGCTCCTTCCAATGTCTCTCCAAATTCCGCAAACGCTTTCTTTTGGATATGCTGTGGAATGTAGTTTAACATCGGGTCTAATCCCACTACGATCGGCGCTTTCGTTCTCTTAATATTTTCTACTAATTTGTTAATCATATTTTCTTCCTCCTAGTATGCTGTATTCTCATAAACCATTTTTCCGCCTACAAACGTATAACGCACGTCACCTTTTACTGCGTAATTGTCAAATGGCGTGTTTTTCCCTTTTGATAAAAATGTATTTTTGTCAATGCGATATTCTCTCTTCGGGTCAAAAATAACGATATCCGCAATCATTCCCTCGGAAACAGAACCTTTTTCACCTGCAATTCCAAGTATTCTTGCAGGATTATAGCTCATCTTCTCAGCCATCTGCATCGGTGTCAGAATCCCTTTGTCCACCAATTCTGTATAAGTAAGAGCGGCAGATGTCTCCAGTCCTACGATGCCAAACATGGCGTCCTTCATGGATTTATTCTTCTCCTCCGCTGAATGCGGCGCATGGTCCGTGGCAATCACGTCCATAATATTATTTCTCAAACCTTCCTTTAACGCCTCCACATCTTCCCTGCTGCGAAGAGGCGGATTCATCTTATAATTTCCGTCATCTTCCGGTATGTCTTCCGTCGTTAAAATAAAGTGGTGCGGACAAACTTCAGCCGTCACCGGAAGACCTTCTTTCTTCGCCTCCGCAACCATTTTCACGCTGTCCGCAGTGGAACAGTGACACAAATGCAATTGTACTCCCGTTTCTTTCGCCAGTAAAATATCTCTCGCCACAATTACGTCTTCCACCGCATTTGTAATTCCTTTTAATCCCAATTTTTTCGCTTTCTCATCTGCGTTCATCACTCCGCCTTCCACCATTGTGATGTCCTCGCAATGAGCAAAAATTGAAATATTATTTTCTTTCGCTTGTTTCATCGCCTGACGGTAAAGAGAAGCGTTCATCACGGATTTTCCGTCTTCACTTACTGCATGGCAGCCTGCTTTTGCCATTCCTTTAATATCTGCCAGTTCTTCCCCTTTTTGTCCTACGGTAATTGCACCCAACTGAATAACATTTACCGGAGATTCCGTTCTGGAACGGCGGTGTACTTCCGAAACTTTTTCTCCTGTATCCATAACCGGTTTTGTGTTCGGCATTGCACAAATGGTAGTGATGCCGCCCCTTGCCCCTGCCTGTCCGCCTGTCTGTAATGTCTCTTTATATTCCAGTCCCGGATCTCTTAAATGGACATGGAGGTCAATGAATCCCGGCATGACATAGCACCCTGTCGCATCGACTGTCCTGTCTGCTTCACTGACAATGTCACTATCTACTTTAACAATTCTGTCATCTTCAATCAGCACATCGCAAACTTCGTCACGCTGTGTTTTCGGGTCTAATACATGACCATGTTTAATTAATGTTCTCATTATTTTACAACCTTTCTGCAAAATTACATATAGTTTTATTCTACCATAGGCTAACAAAAAAAGGAATGCAAAAATTTGCATTCCTCTTTCTTACTATTTCATTTTTTCTTTTAATACTTCTATCGCCTTATCCAACTGATTATCTGCATCAGCGTTGTTTTTGTCGTATTGATACTCTACTTCCACATCAGGTTTGATTCCTTTTTCATGAATATTTCTTCCCTTCGGTGTAAAATATTCTGCGATAGTTAGTTTTAGGCAGGTTCCGTCTTTCAGATCAAATAACTGCTGCACGACACCTTTTCCATAAGTAGTTGTTCCCACAAGTGTACCCAACTGATAATCCTGAATTGCACCCGCAAAAATTTCTGAAGCGCTGGCGCTTCTGCCGTCCACCAGAACAGTCATTGGCATTTCCAGTTTATGTTCTTCATCGGAAGTCATCACTTCACGCTTGCCGTCTTTATCCTCGGTATAGACAATCAGTCCTTCCGGCAGGATATAGTCAAGCATCTGGCATACTGTAGATAAATTTCCACCCGGGTTTCCACGAAGGTCAATAATAATTCCCTTCATTCCCTGTTTCTTTAAATCCGTTATTGCTTCCACAAACTGATTATATGTAACCATGTCAAACTCAGTTACGCGGACATATCCGATATGATCTTCTTTCATCTCGTATTCAATTGTATGTGCTTCCAATTTCTCACGTGTCGCCGTCGCTTCATATTCTTTTCCGTCACGGAGAACGGTAATGGTCACTTCCGTTCCCTCTTCACCTTTGATTTTATTGACAACTTTACTGATGTCCTCGGTGGAAATGTCTTTTCCGTTGACTTTATAAAGAATATCGTTATTTTTAAAACCTGCTTTTTCTGCCGGAGAATCTTCATACACATTTACCATTGTAATCACTCCGGTCTCTAAATTCTGGGACATGACCGCCCCAATTCCACTGTACTCTCCCTCAGTAGTTTCATACAGTTCCTTTGTCTCTTCTTCGTTATAATATACGGAATACGGATCTTTTAAACCATTCACATATCCTTTTAACAGGAAGTTTTCCAAATCACTCTCTTTGATTTCATCTCCCTTTAAGTAAGAATCGTCGATAATATCTTTTATCTGCTCCAATTTGCGCGCTGTCTTTTTGTCAATGGTTTCCCCATATCCTGTATTTTTCAAATACATTCCCGCTGCTCCCGCAACGACTAAAGTAACGAGGGTGCCGCAAAGCACCCCCTTTAAAAATCCTCTTTTATCTCCCATATGTGAGTCCTATCTATAAATACTTTCTTGGGTCTACTAATTCTCCACTTGCCTCTTCTACAATAAAATGTAAATGCGGCCCGCTTACTCTTCCTGTTTTTCCAACTGTTGCAATATTTTGACCTCTGCTGACTTTCTGTCCTTTGCTGACAAAAATATCCGTACAGTGCTGATACCATGTTGTAAGCCCGTTCGGGTGTCTGATAACAACATAATTCCCGCGAACTGCCTGATTTCCCGTGCGAATTACAGTTCCTTCCGCTGCCGCATAAATCGGTGTTCCTATCGGAGCTCCGTAATCGCGTCCTTCGTGAAATGTACTTGCTCCCGGAACCGGTGCCTCACGAGGTCCAAACTCGCTTGTAATTCTTCCCGCCGGACACGGATTGGAAAGATACCCGTTTCCTCCTGAGATTACCGGAGCGCCCGGTTTATTGCCCGAACCTCCTGACGGTTTCTTATTTGCATTTGCCGCCTCCTGCTTTCTTCTCTCAGCCTCTTTCGCCTTTTCAATCAAAGCATTCAACGTTTTTGTATTCTCGCTAATCTGTGCATCTAATTTTGCAATTTCTTCCTTCTTTGAATCGAGAAGTGTCTGCACTTCCTTCTGTTTCGTTTCCAAATCTTTCTGAAGTACGACTAAACTTTCCTTTTCTTTCTTCAGAGATTTTTCCTTTTTCTCCACTTCTTTTACCAATTTTGCAAACTGGTCAAGCATCTTCCTGTCATATTGGGAAACCTGCTCCACATACTCTGTTTTGTTGAGGAAGTCCCCCATATCCTCTGCCTCAAGCAGTATCTGCATCATTTCTGAATTACCGTTCTCATAAACATATTTAATACGGATTAACATGCTTTCATACTGCTTGTTCTCTTTAATCTCTGCCTCTACAAGTTCATCTTCCGCCACTGCGATCTCATCTTCTTTTTTCTCCACATTGGCCTGAGCCGTCTGCATTTCCGTTATAATACTATTCAGACGCTCACTCAAAGATTCCTGCTCTTTTTCGGCCTGTTTCTTCTGTTCTTCCAATTGCTGCCCTTTTTGTTCCGCCGAATGGATACTCTCTGCATGAACCGGTTTAAAAACACTTCCTGCAATAAGAACTGTTGCCAAAACTAAACTGATTGCTCTTTTTCCTGCCATTCCACTACCTCTTAGATTATACCTTTAAGTGCTTACGAATTGTTAAGAAACTTCCGACAAAACCGATTCCGATACCAAGGGCAATGCCAATTGGCAACAATGTCTTATATACCTCTGTTACCGGAAGGAATGTAAGAAGGTTGTTCAATATTTTAAATTTAATTAAAATGTATCCTACCGCCTTTTCATAGAGGAAGTAAAGCGCCGCAAGAGGAATAATTGCTCCCACAAGCCCAATCAAAAGACCTTCTATGATAAACGGCATTCTGACAAAGGCATCTTTCGCCCCTATATATTTCATAATCGCAATCTCTTCACGCCTGATGGAAATACCCATTGTAACCGTGTTGCTGATTAGGAAAATCGAAACGGCAAGCAAAATGATAATAATTGCCGCTGATACATATAAAATTAATTTGTTAATACCTGACAATGTCTTTGCCACTGTATCCGATTTATTTACCTGACGTACTCCTTCAAGTCCGCTTACATATTTTACCAGGTCTTTCTGTTTGGAAACGTCTTTCATATATACCTGATAGTTATCTGAATTTACAAGCGGGTTATCTGCGAAACCTTCCGCCAGATATTCCTTATCGCCAAAATATTTCTTCTTGTAGTCTTCCCATGCCTGCTCCCCGGAAGTATATTCCACACGGGAAACTTCTTTCCTGTCTTTAATCAGTTTACCGATTTCATCAATATGGTTCTTCTCCAATCCTTCATCAAAGAATACGGTAATCGCAACTCCTTCTTCCGCACTTTTTACAATGTTCTGAAAGTTCACGATAATCGAGAAAAACAATCCGAACATAAAAATACAAGCCGACATTGTTGCAATAGATGCAAGGGAAAACATCTTATTTCTACCAATATTTTTAACCCCTTGTTTCATTGTATATCCTACTGTACTTATTCTCATTTTTCTACTCGCCCTCTTTCTCGTCGCTGACAATGACTCCCTTTTGCATTGTAATGACACGTTTCTTCATCTCTGCTACAATCTCGTGATTGTGAGTAACTACGATTACGGTAGTTCCTCTCTCATTTGCCTCCTCAAGAAGTTTCATAATCTCCCACGCATTTGTCGGGTCAAGGTTTCCCGTAGGCTCGTCAGCAAGCAAAATTGCCGGTTCATTTACAACCGCTCTGGCTATGGCAACTCTCTGCTGCTCCCCTCCTGACAACTGTTTCGGATAAGCCTTATATTTCTGCGCAAGTCCCACAAGTGAAAGCGCTGCCGGAACTTTCTGTTTCAGCACGCGTGTAGGCGTTTCGATTACTCTCTGTGCAAAAGCGATATTCTCATAAATATTTCTGTCCTTCAACAGACGGAAATCCTGAAATACAACCCCGAGATGTCTTCTATATTTTGCAATATGTCTGTGTTTCATTCTGTTGAGGTTAATTCCATTTACAATGATTGTACCTGACGTTGGGTCTAACTCTTTCATCAAAAGACGAATCAGTGTTGATTTTCCCGAACCACTGTCACCTACAATAAATACGAACTCTCCCTGTTCAATTTTTAAATTTATTCCATTCAAGGCAGCAACGCCCTTGGAATATTCCTTTGTGACGTCCTTTAATTCAATCATATGTTCCTCCTATATTAACTACTAATACTCCAGTGTTTCCATATACTTCATATATTTTACAACCATCAGCGCAATTTTAAATGTAATGGCATCTTCAAACACTCTCAAATCCAATCCCGTGCTTTTTTGCAACTTGTCCAATCTGTAAACAAGAGTATTTCTATGAATGTATAGTTGTCTTGATGTCTCTGATACATTCAAACTATTCTCAAAGAATTTATTGATTGTCGTCAATGTCTCCTCATCAAACTCGTCCGGAGATTTCCCCTCAAAAATCTCTCGAATAAACATTTTACAAAGAGGTAACGGTAACTGATAAATCAGTCGTCCTATACCCAGTGTACTGTATGCAACAATATCTTTCTCGTCAAAAAAGATTTTTCCTACATCTAACGCAAGTTTTGCTTCCTTATAAGATTTTGACACTTCTTTAATGTCATTTACAATTGTTCCATATGCAATATGAACTTCCTCTCCCTCTGTCTTTAGGATTTCCAAAATCTCATTTGCAACTTTCTCCATCTCAGGATAGCCTTCATTAGTACCAAGTTCTTTTACAATGATAATGTTTCTCTCATCAACTGCAGTCACAAAATCTTTTGATTTCATGCCGAGCAGGGAACGAATATGTTCCATTGTACCTGTATCTTTTTCGCGTGCTGTCTCAATGACAAAAATCACACGTCTTACATCGGTTTCAATATGTAGTTTCTTTGCACGGTTATAAATATCCACCAGCAAAAGATTGTCCAGCAATAAATTTTTAATAAAATTGTCTTTATCAAAACGTTCCTTATATGCTACCAACAGATTCTGTATCTGAAAGGCTGCAATCTTACCCACCATGTAAACATCATCACTACTGCCATTTACTACCAATATATATTCCAACTGGTGCTCATCAAAGATTTTAAAGAACTGGTATCCCTGAATAACCTGACTGTCTGCCGGTGACTCTACGAAAGAATCCAGCGAATTCTCATAGTGCTCCTGTTCCACAAATGTACTTGCCAACACCTTGCCATCTGTGTCTAGAATACTTAAATCTATTCTTGTAATCGCCTTCAATCCTTCAATTGTGTTCTGAAGTATTTGATTTGATATCATACTTTTGCTCCTTATCTTTATTATTTTAACAGTAGTTTCTCCATTAAAAAACTGTATATTCATTCTACATTTTAATACAATTAACCAAAAAAATAAAGAGGAAATACTTTGAATTTATACATTTCCTCTTTTTTGTCTTTCTTTCTCCACTTCTCGCTTTAGGAAACGTTTAATCATAAACTCCCTTATCGGCTTTTTCCCTTTCTTCTTGTCAAGCGGAAGAGGTGTATTTTTTCCTAATCCTAACCACATGCGCGTGTTCAGCAAAATGCGGTTTCTCACTACAAATGCTTCCTGAAACGGGGAAGAAATCATTGACAGTACGCAATCTGCTTCCGCACCGTTTACGCTGTTTAAAATCATATCGTCTGCCGAAGAGTCTGTCGGTACAACCTCTCCTCCTACAATCTGAATCCCATAATAATATTCCTGCAAATATTCTTTCAGATGTATCTTCTCGTCCTCAGATTCCGTCAGAAGAAATATTCTGTTATGGTTCTTATGAAAAAACCGTAAAAGCATTTTCACAAACAGTTGTGAATCCGCCTCCTGCAGTTTCTTCCTATCCGTAACCTCTGCAACTTCCAATACTGCCTGCTCTCCCGCAAGAACTAAATCCGCCTGAGCAATATTGTCTTTAAGATTCTCATCTTCCTTACTCTTTACCAATGTGTTCGCACTGATAATTTCCACAATATTCATCGGCTCGGTCTGCATATATTCCATAACCTTCTGCATGGCTTCTTTAGCCGTATTGTTATTCAATTCAATTTCTAACACATTTACTCTACTTTTCATAACCTTCTCCATTATCTTCCTCAATTGAAGGATTATAGCAGACTTATTGTTATTTTTCAACCCACGTTACAAATTGTTCACATTTTTAAATAATTCTGTTATTTCTTCTGCCTTTTCTTCTTTGTAATTATCCCGCCGATTCTTCCCGTTTCTTTAGATGTCAGCGAACGCCACCCTTCTGATAAAACTTTATCCAGAAGTCCCAGTTCTTCCGCAACTTCATATTTCAATTTTTCCTCCGGCTCAATCTCGCTTAGTATAATCGGTAATTTTTCTTTTTTCGCCATGTTGGTTCCCCTTTCTTCTTTATAAAATAAGGATTGCCGGGAATTTTCGTTTTATTCGGGGACGTAGTGTTTTCCTATTTTACTACGTCCCTTTTTAAGTTTTACTGTGTCCCTTTTTTTCCGAAAGGGGTGTCCCTTTTTGAGATATACCTATACAAAGCCCGTAAAATCGCGATTTATCAACATATTGATTATTTTCTCTTAAAACAATCAAATGCATTTAAACTTTTTACAGCGTATTTACTGGCTTTGTAGCACGTTTATCCCTTTGTAATTTTGTTCTTCCTTCAAAAAGGGACAGGGCATTTCTAAAAAAGGGACGGGGTAAATGAGAATTGGGGACGTAATCTTTTTCAAAAAAACTACGTCCCCAATTCTCAATTCTACCTATCCGGAATAATAACCGCTGCCACAAAGTATCCAAATATCATCGTACCAAAACTGAAACAAGTTGCAAGCACCATTCCCAATCGTACCAGTGTAGGATCAATGTTAAAATATTCTGCCACTCCCCCACACACTCCGCACACTTTACGGTCCACTGTTGAACGATATAATTTTTTCATTTTCCTTACCTCCTGTTTTACTGAACAAATGTAACATTTACTTTTCCTGTTGCACAATCAATTCCCATCTCTTTTCCGGCATGGTTGTTGATTGTTTTTTCTACTGCCAGTCCTGAAAATGTCTGTCCGCCGAGATTTACTTCTCCTGCACCTACTTCGATTTCATAATTGTAATCTGTCTGCGCCCCCTTTGTTTCAAGGTTGATTGCAGCGACTCCACACTCTAAATCTATATCTGCTTGAGCAGTTCCTTTGATATTTGCAGCACCCTGACCACAGGAAACGCTTAGTTCTCCCACCGTAAAGTCTGCCGCTGTGATTTCTCCGCGTTCAACTGACAACTCTAATTCATTTGCCTGTATTCCGCTCAAATCTATCGCTCCCTCATTGACTTGGACATTTGCCTCTGTCAGTTTCATATTTCTCGGAACGTAAATGGTTAATGTTCCTCCATTGTCTGTTCTGTTTCCTCTTCGTGACGTTTCTATTTCCAGTGTAGAACCTTCTTCACGAATCACGATTCCGGCCTCTTCGTCTGTTGCATTTTTCACGCGAATTACATTTTCGTCCGTTGCGACAACTTCAACCTTCACTTTGTTTACTTCCACATCAATTCCTTTTGCGTTTGGAAATTCTCCTTCTTTTACCGTCTTCACAGACTGTAATGTTCTGTTATCAAAATCATCATCGTCGTCATCGTCATCATCTGTAATGAATCCGATTCCCCTGTGTACCGCACCTCTGACATCTTCATCTGTCACGCCTATTGCAAATCCGGCAATACATAAAACAACTCCAAGTCCCGCCAACACGGCACAAATAATCGCAAATATTTTCCAACCCTTTTTCATTATCTGCTCTCCTTTCTATGAACGAATTTTCTGAAAATGTTTACCAGTCCTCTGAATAAAACCGGAAATACTATCATACACGCTTTTACCATCAACACTGTTGCCACAAGTCCTGCGACGAAAGCCAAAATTCCTCCGCCCATAACAACAAGCGCCAGTGCCGGAAAATGAAACATTTCCAATATTCCGCATATTGTTATGCAAAAACCACAAATCATAACGGTGGCCGCCAACAATACCAGTGTTCCCAAAACAGCAAATCCTGAAACGGCTATTGCAAATATAACTGCAAGTCCTGCCAATGCAAGCGGAAAAATAATCGGTAAAGTGAAAATCGCTATTGCGACAATGAGGATAATTTTTAACCAATCATTTGTTTTTGGTTTGTTTTCTTCTCTCCTTGCCGGAGTTTCCTTCTCCTCAAATCTCGTGTCCGTATAACCTGTTTCTCTGTACTCGCTGCTTTCCTCTCCTCGTCCCCGAAGCCCTGCTTTGATTGTCTGCGCAACTTTTTTCGGACTTTCCAGTTCGGAAATAACATGCTGTTCATTTTCCAATCCTGCATCAGCAAAATAATCTTCATAATACTGCATCGCTTCTTTGCGCTCTTCTTCCGGTATTTCTTTCAGCAGTTTCTCCAATTCAGTCATAAACTCTATGCGATTCATACTGCCACACCTCCCTCAAACATCTCACTAATCTTTCTTGAATAATTTTTCCATTCTATCCGATACAGATTCAACTGTGCCATTCCTTTTTCCGTCACTTTATAGTATCTTCGGTTTCTACCGTCAAACTGCATATCGTAAACTTCCAGACACTCGTCTTTCTGCAATCTTCTGAGTACCGGATATAAAGTGGATTCAGAAACGTCCAATGCCT
>ERZ773164.1874-NODE-1874-length-19296-cov-11.900889_pt1 | contig 19296 bp, 21 predicted proteins | sample MGYA00511917_ERZ773164 | MGnify/ENA primary metagenome ERZ773164 (study PRJEB29015, sample SAMEA2737847) | human gut metagenome | biome: human gut; feature: human-associated habitat; material: faeces | place: China | collected 2012 ...
TTTCTATCCATACCACCGGGGCGGCTGCCCCGGCAGGAACTTTTCTCTTATTATAACACCAATCTTGTGTAATCACAATTTATTCTTGTATCCTGCCGCTGATACCGTCTGGATTGGTTTTTCCTTTCTTTTTGTTCCCTTTAATTAGCCATAAACTGGATGATCTCCTGTCGGTGGGGACCATAGGACTTATAAAGGCAGTAAATACCTTCAATGTAGAGAAAGGATCGCAGCTTGCCACATATGCGGCGAAGTGTGTGGAGAATGAAATCTTAATGATGTTCCAGTCCGGAAAAAAGTTTTCCAGGGAAGTCTCCATCTACGATCCCATCGGCGCGGATAAGGATGGGGAGACTGTGAGTCTCCTGGATGTGCTGGAGGCCAAGGATCGGGAAGTTTTTGAGACTGTGATCATCAAGCAGGACGTGAAGATCCTCTACGAGGCGTACAAGGAGAATCTCACGGAGATGGAGCAGACCATGATCCGCATGAGATATGGATTATTTGGGACGAAGGAACACACGCAGAGGGAGATCACGGAAAAGCTCGGGATCTCCCGGTCCTATGTGTCGAGGATCGAAAAACGGGCGGTGGGGCATATGCGGGAGGCGTTTTATGAGCCTGTCGGGAACACCCTGTGATACATTTCGTAGAAAGTTTCTGCGGGAAGGGAGTTTAAGAATGATTCGGACGGAACGAGAAGTCCCCGGTTCGTCCGGCTTCCTTCCAGGAACGAAAGGTCCGGCAGCGGATCGGCAGGAGCGCAGCTGTAAAGGCATCCATTCGTTGTGTAAAAGTGGCCGAATCTCGGACTGCGCAGCTTTTCTATGACGGCGAAAAGGGCATCTTTCGGGACCGAGGTGCCCGCACAGATATAGGAGGGGATTGCCGGAGCACCTTCCAGAGGCCAATAGGCCTTATTTTTTTTGCCGTCAGCCCGGAGCGCATAGACGGACGGAACCAGGGCGAGAGGTGACGCACCGATGGAAACCTGATGAAAGGCCTGGATCGGCATGTCGAAAACATTTGATGCAGTAAGAAAATGTTTTGCTGTTTCCATACCGAAGGATTCCCATGTGAGCTTTGCGACAGTCTTTACGGCAGAGTTGTTGATGCCGCCATAGGAGAGGGGAAAGGATGATTCAACGAGCTGGTTAAGAGAAATACTTTGCTCACTGTCTGCATCGGTTCCTGTGAAAAAATTAGCGTTAATGCTCCTGGCATCCATGCTGGTCTGGCGTAGAAGCTCCACGTCGGAGTAAAACACGAGAGGAATCGCAAGATAGGGAAGGAGAGCGGAAGCTTTTTTGAGTCCGCCAAGCTCCGGAATATCTTTTACCGGGAAGAACTCTTTTAATGGAAGAAGTCCATGCTCTCTAAAACGGTTCCAGATCCGCTCATCCTCAAATACTTCCAGGTCCGTGGAGACCACGAGATCTGGAAGGACGGAATCTTCCTCCCTCAGATAGTTGGACATATGGCGGCCATATCCGAGACCGAAGCAGGTGATATCAAGGTCGATGTTATCCTTTCTGAGTTCCTCCCGGATCTCATTTAAAAATTGCAGCTCCTGCCGGTGCAGGACGCAGATATTGTTCCAGTAAAGTCTGATGGTTGTCATAAAAGTTCTTCTCCTTGTCGAAGTAATTCCTGAAGATGTTTCTGACGCTCGTAGGCAGCATCCAGCTCTGCATAAAGCGTTTTTTCCGCCTCTGTCCGCTTTCTGATCCGGCAGACCTCCCCACCTTTCATTGCGAGGCGTGTGGATGCCATCAGGGCAGTGTGGGGATCATGAGTGACGATGAGGACAAGCTTGCTCTGGTCGGTGAGGAGCCGCAGCGCCGCTTTTTTGTCGATTCCTGCGTTTTCTATCTCGTCGATGAGGACGATAGGGCTGTCACAGATGCAGGCAAGGTCGGCGATCATAAGTGCCCGGGTCTGGCCGCCGCTTAGGAGGTTTAAACTTTCTTCCGGTAGAACCGGCTCCGGCGTGATCTGGTTCGCCATGGCTAACACATCATCCGGGGAGATCTCCGGATGGTTCCGGCAGTGGCAGTGGAGCTTTAAAAATTCCCGGACGCTGAGATCCAGGACGAAGCGCATGCTCTGGGAGAGATGGGCGAGGAGTTCCTTCGAGAGGCTGGAGCGGTCTGCCAGGGTGACCGGGACATCGTTTATGAGGATGCCCCGCCTGCTGATTCCGTCACCGTTTACAAGCTGCTCAATGTCTTTTATGAGACGGCTTTTTCCAGCCCCTGTGTTTCCGGCAATGGCACAGAGCTCGCCGGGATGGAGTGTGACCGGGGCAAAATGTTCCGGTTCCCCGGCTTTGTTGGTTCCTGGTAGAATCGTCAAAGATTCAAAGTTCATCTGCGGATACCTCCTTGAAAGATCTTGCCGACGACACCCTGCTGGTAGGTGGATCCCACCCGTTGTTCACCGACGCAGTAGGAGCAGACTCCGGCGGGCATGGTGTGGCGGAGCCGGTCTTCCTTCAGGGATTCAATTTCCGGCCGCTCCAAAAGCCAGCTCCCTAAAAATTCTGTCCCGTATCCGGCGAGACCGTCCGCAGGGAAAATCCTGGCACCCGGATTTAATTTTTTTAGCTGCCATTCGATGATCTCAAGCTCCGCCTGGGAGACCATATCGATCTTTGTGAGAACAATGAAATCAGCGCCAGAGACCATGGGACCAAGGCGCTCCGGGGAGTGGCTGCTGGCGGTGCAGTCCAGGACACATCCCGCGGTACAGAGTTCTGTCGCAGGAGAACAACGGTGGCAGAGCCCGGCTGTCTCGATAAGAAGGCAGTCCCGCCCGAGGCAGTCACACCAGTCCCAGAGCTCTGGGAGATTTGATACGAGAAAATGGTCCGGGCAGATATCCCGGCTGAGTCCTGTTACCGTGGGGATATTGAGGTTCTTATATACAGATTCATCGTTGGAGGACAGGCAGTCGATTTTACAGATGGCTGTCCGCATTCCTCCTTTTTCTAAGAAAGGGATCAGATACCGCAGGATGGATGTTTTTCCAACTGCAGATGATCCGGAAAATAAAAATACATGCTTTGGCATTACAACTCCTTTGTCTGTCTTGAATGAACAGAACGTGTCACAATATGTAAAAAGCATAGCAGAGCCGGGGAATTTTCGTCAGTATCAAATGAGACTGGCTGGGGTATGTTTTGGGCTTGTAAAATAATTGTTGTTGTGATACCATAGTTAGCAACAACTAACTAACGACGGATCATAGGAGAGACATATGATAAGAGAAGAAGAGATAAAGGCGGCTGTCGAGGCATCCCCTTTGCTTGGCGGCTGCAATCTGTCGGTTTCTGGTATGAATGTGAAATATTGTCATAAAGGTCAGATCGTGAGCGACAGACAGAAAAATGAGGAGATCATCGGTCTTGTCATGGAGGGCAGTATGGACGTTTACAGCATCGCCCTTGATGGGAGGGAGATCCTGCTCTCTCAATTGGAAAGGGGAGACTGTTTCGGGGTGGTAAATCTCTTAACAAACACAGAATTTCCGACAGTACTCCGGTGCCGTACGGATACCACATTGGCAACAATGCCGAAGAGTCGGTTTTTGTCGGTCATGGAGAAAAACAGTGAGCTGGCACTTCGGTATGCCAGATTCTGTAACCGGAAAATGCAGTTTTTGATCCGGCGGATCGAATTTCTGACCATGCAGTCCGGAAAGAAGAAGCTGGTGCAGTACCTGTTGGAAGAACCCAAAAGAGGCGGACGCTTCGGAAAGAACGTTTCCAGGGATGAACTGGCATCGATCCTCGGAATCAGCCGCGCTTCCCTCTTCAGAGAGCTTGCGGGGTTGACAAAACAGGGACTTATTGCTTTGCGCGGCAGTGAGATATGCCTGCTGAAACCGGATGAACTGGAACAGATCTTATACGCGTAAAAGAGAGGCTGCGGTGAGAAGAATAGCTGCCGCTCAAATGCTTTATGACAGGAAGGGACAGAACAAATGAAAAAAATAGCAATCTATGGAAAGGGCGGAATCGGAAAGTCGACGACCACATCAAATCTCTCGGCGGCTCTGGCAGAGATGGGCTTAAAAGTAATGCAGATCGGCTGCGACCCGAAGGCGGATTCAACGAAGAACCTGATGGGCGGCAGAAAGATCCCGACGGTACTCGATCAGATCAGGGAGAAGGACGATGAGGTCACTCTGAATGACATTGCGTTTAAGGGATACCGTGATGTTGTGTGCGTAGAATCCGGCGGACCGACACCGGGAATTGGCTGTGCGGGAAGAGGAATCATCACAGCCTTTGAAAAGCTTGAGGAGCTAGATGCTTACAATGTATTTGAACCAGATATCGTCTTTTACGATGTCCTGGGTGATGTCGTTTGCGGAGGCTTCGCAATGCCGATTCGAGGCGGATATGCGGACGATGTCCTGATCGTCACATCGGGAGAAATGATGGCGCTCTTCGCGGCGGATAATATCTCCCATGCCATAAAAAATTTCGGAAAACGCGGATACGCGAAACTCGGCGGCTACATTCAGAATTCCAGGAATGTGGAGGATGAGGACGCTCTTGTGGCGAAAGCGGCAAAGGAGAACAACACGGAAGTCATTTACATTGTTCCAAGGGACGGCGCAGTGCAGGAAGCGGAAAATCAGGGGAAGACCGTGATCGAATCCTGCCCGGACAGCAAAATGGCGGATTGTTACCGCGGCCTCGCGAAAAAGGTACTGGAGGTGACCGGCCTATGAAATGCTGTTTCGAGAACACGCTGCATTATTCCTCACCGGGGCATGGAGACTGGGGTGTTGTGAGGATCGGAATGCTGGCTCCCCAGAGTATCCAGCTTTTTGTATGTCCCAGCGCCTGCGGGCGGCATGGGGCAATCGGCGCAATGATGCATGGACTGAAGGAACGTCTTCACTATCTTTACCTGAGCCAGAGCGATATCATCGATGGCTACGATGATCTGATCCCCGACGCGGTGGAACAGGTACTTGAGGAGAGCGATCCGTATCCAGCGGTGATCTTTATCTTTGTGAGCTGCCTTGATGACCTGATCGGAACAGATCATGGGGCGCTTTTGGAGAAGCTGCACGTGAGATGGCCGGATATTGAATTCCGTGCGTGCCATATGAATCCCATAAGTCTTGGTTCCAAGACGCCTCCGCCTGTCTCTATCCAGAACAATCTCTACAGTCTCCTGAAGAAGAGAGACATAAAGGACGGAGATTTAAATTCCATCGGAAACCTGGAAGTGATTCATCCGGACTGCGAACTATACGAGTTTCTGAGCCTGTTCGGGGTACATAAGCTCAGACATATCTCACAGTATCAGACATTGGAGAGCTACCAGGAGATGGCAGGGAGTACCGCGAACCTGACGCTGTGGCCGGCAGGAGTCCAGGCGTCCGAAGATCTGGAAAAGCGTTTAAACCAGCCTTTTCTGTTTCTCCCACCGACGTATGATCTTGAGGAGATCCGTGGTTACTATGGAAAAATCCACGATTTCTTAAGAGAACATCCTTTCCCGGGGAGAGAAGAAGTACCTGACTTGGAAGAAAAGATGGAATACCTGTTAAACGAGGCGGAGGAGAAGGCGAAGAAGTCCATTGAGCGGGCGAAGAAAGCGGTAGGTGATCTTCCTGTGATCATCGATGGCTCTGCGACGATCCAGCCTTTTGGACTGGCAGAGGCACTTCTCACATATGGGTTTCATGTGGTGCGTGTGGAAGCACAGGAATGTGCAAAGTTTGACCGGAAACATCTGGAATGGCTGGGGCAGAACGCTCCGGACGTGAAGATGTTCCAGCCGCAGCATCACAGGGCTGTTCTGTTTGACAGACGGATGCCGGACAGCCTGGCCATCGGGATGGAAGGTGCGTATCTCTCGGGCTCCCGCCATGTGGCAGATCTTTTGGCAGATCTGGGTATGTTCGGATATGACGGGGTATGCCGTCTGATGGAGATGATGGAACAGGCAGCGCTCACGGAAACCGATCTGAAAAAACAGATTAATGATTACGGACTGGTGGTGTGATATGGCAAAATTTTCAATGTGGCTCCCGCCGTTTTCCCCGGACTATTCTGGAGCAGTCTCAGTATTGTTTGATCTAAAGACTGTGACTGCCATGCATGATGCCTCTGGATGCACCGGCAACTATACCGGATATGACGAGGCGAGGTGGTACGGTTCAAAGTCGGCTGTGTTCTGCTCCGGTCTCCGGAGTATCGACGCGATCCTCGGAAACGATGATAAGCTCATCAAAAAGATGAAGGCAGCAGCGAAGGATATCGAACCTGATATCCTGGCGTTGATTGGAAGTCCGGTACCGATGGTGATTGGTGCCGATTTAAAGGGAATCGCGGCCCAGCTTGAGGAAGAGACGGGAATTCCCTCCTTTGGATTCGACACGACGGGAACAGCTTATTATGACAGGGGCGCGTTTGCAGCGGCAAAGGCACTCTTAAACAGGTTTGCGGTCCGGGATCCGGAAGGAAGAGAACCAAAAAGAGTTAATATTTTAGGGGCACTGCCGATGGATTTTGGTCAGGGCAAAGATATTGGAAATCTGAAGGAGCTATTGAAGGAGAAAGGATACCATACAGGACTGTGCCTGGCAATGGGATACAGCCTGGATGATTTAAAACATGCGCCGGAAGCCAGCGTAAACCTGGCAGTTTCGAGATTCGGATGGCTCACAGCACGGTTTATGGAACAGAAATTCGGAATTCCATATCTATGCGGTTTCCCGGCAGGAGAGAAAGGGGAAAAGGACTGGCTGGAAGCCCTGGAAACAGTGGAACAGTCCGGAAAGTCACGATACCTGTGGCAGGAAGAGAACGGAGCGGATCAGGAAGAAGATCCGGAAAATTCTGTTCTCATTATCGGTGAACAGGTGATGGCTGATTCCATTCGCCATGCCCTAATAAAGGATCGCCTGGCTGGCAGTGTGACAGTCGGATGTCTCTACGGTCTTCAGAAAGAACTTGGAAGACCGGGAGATCTGGACCTGACGGAAGAGAGAAGAATCCGTGACGCAGTCCGGGATGAGAAGTACAAAAGGATCATCGGGGATCCATTTTTAAGACTTCTTCCTGAAATAAAAAAACGTCCGGCGGGAACTTTGGTCCCGTTTTCCCAATATGCGGTGTCCAGTAAGCTTGGACAGGCGGATGCGGCCTGCATGGAAGGAAAACATCTGGAAAAATGGTGGAAAAAACAAAATGTGAAACAGGAGGAGAAAACAGAATGAGATTATTAAAAAAGGCGGCAGCTGTGATTCTTGCAGCTGCAATGGCAGCGTCACTGGCAGCGTGCACGGCGCAGAAGACAGAGGAGACAACAGCTGCGACAGTAGAGACAACAGCAGAGGAGACTGCAGAGAGCAGCACGGAAGCAGAGTCCTCTGAGGGCGATACCCATATCGTTGTGGACCATACGGGAAGGGAAGTAGAGCTTCCAAAGGAGATCAACCGTATCGTGATCTCTTCGATTCTTCCGCTTCCGTCCGTATATTGCCTGTTTGAGGGCTCTGCGGAGAAATTAGTTGGAATCCATCCGTCATCCATGGCAGCGGCAAAGAATTCGATTCTTCCGCAGGTCGTTCCGGATATCGTGGATGTAAACACAGATTTCCTTCAGGGAGGCGAGTTAAATATCGAGGAACTTTTAAACTTAAAGCCGGATGTTGTATTCTACAATGCGAGCAACACGGATGAGTACGAAAAGTTAGCAGCAGCAGGAATTCCGGCTGTTGGATTCGCGACAGCGAACTGGGATTATGATTGCGTTGAGACATTTGAAAACTGGGTAAAGCTTTTGGGCGAAGTTCTGGGAGAGGAAGATAAGGCAGCAGGAATCGCAGAGTATGGCCATCAGGTCTATGATGAGATCCAGGCAACTCTCGCAGACGCAGGGGAGATCGAGAAGCCGAAGGTGTTGATCCTCTTCAATTATGCAAATGGTGTGATCAAGACATCCGGTGACCATTTCTTCGGTCAGTACTGGATCGATGCTACCGGAGGTGTAAACGTTGCGGCAGACCTTCAGGGAACACCGGAGATCAACATGGAGCAGATTTATGAGTGGGATCCGGATATCATCTACATCACAAACTTCAGTCCATACCAGCCGGAAGACCTGATCAACAATACAATTGAAGGAAATGATTGGAGCAGTGTAAAGGCCGTCAAGGAAGGCAAAGTATACAAATTTCCGCTCGGAATGTACCGCTGGTTCCCGCCGGCGTCCGATACCCCGTTAGTTCTCAAGTGGCTCGCGACAAAGAACCAGCCGGAACTCTTTGCAGATATTGATATGGAGCAGGAAGTACGCGATTACTATAAGAGATTCTACAATGTAGAGCTGACAGATGAGGACATCGATCAGATCTTTAATCCGTCCAGCGAGGCATCCGGACTTTCCAAGTAATGCCAAAGACGGAATATCTATTGGAAGGACGGAACAGCGAATGAATAAAAAGCAGTATATGATGAGCTTTGTGATCGGAATTCTTCCTTTTGTAGCAGCGGTGTGTTGCATCGGATTTGGCCGCTATCACATTACACCGGTTGAATCCCTGAGAATCCTGATCTCTCCTCTTACCGGACAGGCAGTGGAAGAGCAGGCCTGGTCTGTTGTCATGAAGGTGCGGCTTCCGAGGATCCTTCTGGCTTTATTTGTGGGAGCGGGCTTATCTGTGTCCGGAGCTTCCTTTCAGGCACTGTTTTCGAACCCGTTAGCGACTCCTGATACTCTGGGAGTCGCTTATGGGGCGTCTTTTGGGGCTGTACTGGCACTTTTATTTACGAGAAATCTTGTGGTGGTCCAGCTTTCCGCACTGGCGATGGGATTGATTGCTTTGGGAGGAACATGCCTGATCAGCCGCCTGAACAAGAAAAACACGATTCTTATGATCGTTCTTGGAGGAATGGTCGTGTCGTCCCTGTTCCAGGCTTTGGTGTCCCTGGCGAAATATGTGGCGGATCCGGAGGAAGACCTTCCGGCGATCACATACTGGCTGATGGGAAGTATGTCGAGAGCGACATACAAAAGTCTGGCAATCGGGATTCCGCTGATTCTTGTGGGAACCGGAATTCTTCTTCTTCTCAGATGGCGACTGAATATCCTGTCTCTTCAGGAAGATGAGACGAAGGCCCTGGGAATCAATGTTCGCAGATTGCGGACAGTTGTGATGGTGGCTGCAACACTGGCCACAGCGAGCTGCGTTTCCCTCTGCGGACAGGTGGGCTGGATCGGACTTCTGATTCCCCATATCGCAAGAATGCTCTATGGAAGCGACAACCGCAGAATCCTCCCGGCAAGCATTGCCCTTGGAGCAGCATTTCTTGTGGTGATCGACACGGCATCCAGGGCGGCGACGGCCTCGGAGATCCCTGTTTCGATCCTGACGGCGGTGATCGGTGCCCCGTTCTTTATCTTACTTTTGTGCAGGACAGGAGGTGCGAAACTGTGAAACTTCAGGTGAAAAACGGCTGTTTCGGGTATAAGGATCACGAGGTCTTAAAAGATGTGTCTTTTGAGGTGGAAGAAAATGAGGTCCTGGCGATCCTGGGACCCAACGGTGTCGGCAAGACCACGCTGTTAAAGTGTATGATGGGACTGCTGCACTGGGGAAGCGGTGAGAGCTTTCTGAATGGAAGATCCATGCGGAAGTACAGCCAGAAGGAGATTTCCAGGAAGATCGCCTATGTCCCGCAGTCGAAGGGAATTTCCCTGTCATACACTGCGTTTGAGATGGTGCTGATGGGACGATCTGCCAGACTGGGCCTGTTTGCGCAGCCGTCAAGGGAAGATGAGGCGATCGCGAATGCGGCGCTGGCAGATGTGGGGATCAGCTTTCTACGGGACAAACCCTGCAGCCAGATGAGCGGCGGCGAGCTTCAGATGGTGCTGATTGCCAGAGCTCTCTGCACTGGCCCGGAACTCCTTGTTCTTGATGAGCCGGAGTCAAACCTGGATTTTAAGAATCAGTTGGTCATCCTGGAACTCGTGAAAGAACTTTCCGGGAAAAAGGGGATCGGTGCGATCATCAACACCCATTATCCCGCCCACGCGTTGAAGATCGCGAATAAGGCACTGATCTTAAACCGCGATGGACACACCTGCTACGGTCCGGCAGAAAATACAATCACGGAGGAATACATGAAAGATGCCTTCGATGTGGTGGTAAAGATTGCGGATTATGATTTTGAGGGGAATAATTACAAGAATGTGATTCCGATCCGGACATGCGGGAATTAAAGGAGAATAGAGATTTATTTATAAAAGTACCTGTTTCTGATTATGAGACAGGTATTTTTTCTGCAGATGCCTTGCTCGAATTGCTGTATATTTCTTTGAAAAAATCTCTCTGGATATGCAGGAGCAGACTCTTTATTGTATATATGCAAAAAAGCTTTATTGAATATATGCAAAAGGATAGCACAATTATACATATTTAGTTATAATTATGCAAAATTATTCAAGACCTCTATCCGCGCCCCACACATTTAAGCGGATGGAGGCGAACCTGGGTCCAGAAGAATCTATGAGCGAGAGGAGAACAATTATGAAGCCAAAGGTATATATTGACGGAAAAGAAGTCGCTTTGCTCCTTATGCGTCACAGTCCCTAACGCTCCTGTTCCTTCTATCTGCCCGGCTCCGAGTAGCCCAGCAGATAGTCAATGTTGGCCTTGATGGTCGTGACCTCCTGCATATCCGCCTTGCTTTGCAGTACTCGGCGTAGAGCTTCTTTTTCTGTTCGGCCAGCTTGCGGCCTTCCTCTTTGAGCGTGTCCATCTTGGGGAGCTTGGCCCCGCCGAGGATAGCTTTGAAGTCGGCACAGGCCGCCCGGTAAAGTTCAATATCTGCCTCATGCTCCGCAAGAAATTTTTTGCTGTATTTGCTGGCCTTGTACGTCTCAAAGACAGGCCGTGTCTTGGCATACTGCACCATAGCCGCCTTCAATTCCATGTTGGCATGAAGGGCCGCTTCGGTGCTTTTGATTTGGTCAGACAGCTTGTGAAAACGCTCCGTGTCCGCTGTGGCTTTCTGTTCCAACTGCTCATAATCCGTCAGGCAGTTGTCCTGCAAAAAAGCAAGGGCGGCGGCCATTTGTTTGAGATTGAACACCTTAGCCCATCGCTCATAGCCGGGGTCTTTTCCTTGGAGCCGGGATTGAATGTCGATAGCCAGACTGATTTTTGGGCGAGACTGACCGGCCCGTATGTCCGCTTCGCTATAACCTTCCCCGAGAGTATCAGAACGCAAGCGGGTAAACCGCTCCTGACCGGGAGCCCGAAAGCTGATTGCACCTCGCCGTTGTTTGACCTCATAGCCCGCCTGCTCCATCAAGGAGAGGAACGCCGGGAAGTCAGCGGGCTTCTTGGCAAGAGCGATATCAATGGCGGCCCGCAGTCTGTCCTGATAGGTCAGAGGCTTTTTCTGTCCGGCCTGCCACTCCCCATAATTGCCAAACTTGCCCTTGCTCCGGGGCTTGGGATTTTCCACGATGGAGAGCCCGTTTTCCAGACACAGACGGTCAGAGAGCCGCCGCAAGGCGAAGGACGAGCCCCAGAAGTTGCGAAACTTCCAAGTACAGTCAAGGGTAGTAGAATTGTAGTAAATGTGTGAGTGGATATGCTGCTTGTCCGTGTGTGTCGTGACAATGAAAGCGTGGCGGCCCTTTGTCCAGCGCATAGCCAGCTCATAGCTTATCCGATTTGCTTCTTCTGGCGTAATCTCTCCGGGATAGAAGGATTGACGGATCTGATAGCATAGCACATCAGAACCCGTCTTTTGTTCCCGGCCTGTCATGGCCTTGTAGCTGGCCTTTGCCAAAAGAAACTCGGCGGCTACCGTGGCCGGGTCGCACTCATAGGAAGATATGTATTTCCCGTCCTTCGTTTTTTCGGGATTTTTCCCATAGTCCAGACAATCACGAATAACCTCGGCTATGCTTTCTCCTTCGTTGGCGTGGCGTTGCAGCAAGGTAGTTGTTGCCAGAGAAAATCCCTCCCTTCATAGAAAAGGGGCTGTGAAAAAACATAGCCTATAAAAAAGAAGGACCAAATGATTTCTCATTTTTTCACACGCCCTTTTCTATTATATGGTAATTATATAGTGCTAATCGGATAACTGTTAATATTTTTTCGGAAGATATGTAAAATGGGCAACTGCGATTGCTTTTTCAGAGAACTGCAGCCACTAACCGGTTTTGATTCAACTGCAGTTACTTTTCGGGGAACTGCGGTAACTGACAAACTCCGGCTTAATGCAGCCACTTTTCGGGGAACTGCGGTAACTGACAGACTCCGGCTTAATGCAGCCACTTTTCGGGGAACTGCGGTAACTGACAGACTCCAACTTAATGCAGCCACTTTTCGGGGAACTGCGGTAACTGACAGACTTCGGCTTAATGCAGCCACTTTTCGGGGAACTGCGGTAACTGGCCGTCCCGAGCCCAGATGCAGTCATTTTTCGGGGAACTGCGGTAACTGGCCGTCCCGGGCCCAGATGCAGTTGTTTTTCGGAAACTGTAGCTGTTTTTTCGGTAAACTGCGGTAGCTTTTTCGGAAGCTGCGCTGCTTTTCGGGGAACTGCGGTAGCCTTTTTCGGAGAACTGCGGTGACCTTTTCGGAGAACTGCGGTAACTTTTTCGGGGAACCGCGGTAACTTTTTCGGGAAACTGCGGTAGTTTTTTCGGAGAACTGCGGTATTTTTTTCGGAGAACTGCGGTATTTTTTTCGGGGAACTGCGGTAAGTTTTTTCGGAGAACTGCGGTAACTTTTTCTGGGAACTGCGGTAACTTTTTTCGGGGAACTGCGGTAACTTTTTCAGGAAAAACCCTTATTTTACACCATTTTCTGAATTTTTTGATCTTATTTTCTCTTTCTTTATTCTCATTAATACACTTCAAAAAACGGGCCTTTATTACCCTTTTTTCCACACTTTGGCAATATTCCAAATTTTTTATAATCCATTTATAATAAACATTATATTGTGAGGAAGGAGGGTGGATCCAGAGTGAAACGTTTTGCGAATGTAAGCATTCCATCCATAAAGAAAATCATTCATACTTCATTCGAGAAGCAGCTGTTAAAAAGCTGCTCTGTTCGGCTGTTCATTCTGATTCATTTCTATGCCAATGCAAATACCGGCATCACTTCACCACTCGATCTGGAAGATCTGGCACAAGCACTTGATTGTAACATCAAAACCGTTCGCAGCAATATTCTCCGGTTGGAGTCCTGCGGCTTTTTTGATGTAGCTATGGATCCGGTCACAGAAGAATATACCTTTACAATCCATGACTACACCAAAATGTATAATCCTATCGGTCTTGGCGGTGGTTATATCCAGTGTACATATGATTTGCTCAAGCAACTCCTGCAAATCAAATCCATTAATGAACTACGAGTGATCCTTATGCTTCTTTGTGAAGCGATCACCACTGAACTTCAGAGTTCTGCAAAGCTGGCCGTGGCCAAACTCACATTTAAGGAATTACTTGCCGGTTTACCAAAATATGTAAAACCAGGTGTGGTAAAGCAGATTTTGGATCATGCCAACTCCTTCAAAACTATTTTTAAGGAAGAGTACACCAGGAAAAAACGCTATATTGCTGCAAAGCTCAATGATTGTTTTAATGGAGCGACTACCAAAAACCAGGTCCGGCAGAAAGTCTACTCCGAAATTGTTTCTTTTACCACTGAAATGGATGATGTGATCCGCACCTTTAACACTTACCTGTTTGAGGACAAGTTAAGAGAGAGAATGCAGTATGAGGAGATCCTGAAAACAGAATATGGCATTGCATTCGATCAGACAACTACCCTGGATGCTGAGCATTTACTTCCTATCTATGATTTTGAAGAAACTCAGTACCATGATCTTACCATCATGGCACAGGACTATGAGATTGATACGGTTCTTGATGCACTGCATCTTTTCTATAACCGCTATATCCTCACAAAGCTCTATGATAAAAAGAAAGGACCAGGATCACTCGTTCGAACGATCATAAGGGAATTGATCCAAAATCCACAAATCGCATAGGGTTCGTTTCACCGGCATCCACTAGGATGCCTATTTCTCGTTCCATTCTATATTTTCATACCCGTTTTCCAGATGATTTTTCTCCAATTCTTTACTTTTTAATGTGTATTTCTCTTAGCAATATCTGAATTTCCAGGTTTGTTATCCACAATTTTTTTGTCTGGGTCAGAAAAAAATCACCTTTTTTATAAAAAAACCATTCTTTTCATTAGAAAATCATCTTTTTCAAAATAAAAACTGCATTTTCTTCTAAAAATCGGCTGATCCAAAAATAAATACCTAAAATAGAACCTTTGACGGCAGGAAATTGCTCATATTTTTACATGTCTTTTATGTCTTTGAATTTTTTTATGTTTTTCAACTCTTTTAAATAAAGCGCGTTCCGCGACCGGCCCCCTTACGGGGAGAGCGATTGTGAAAAGGAAATAAATCATCCAAATGAATCTTATTTCATCTATATCAGCAAATAATATATATTATTTGCAAATATTGCCTGAAATATCTGCCTGGAAGCCTTATATATACGCCACATAGAACCATGTCTTCTATGTCTTTTATATTTTTTATGTCCACAGGATTTAGGTAGCATAGCATATCTGTTCGATTATTTGCTTTTTAGTGTAACAATCCTTGCGTTGGAAAGAATTCGATGATAAAATAATTACAAATTCTTTCATTTCAATTATATTTGCCTCTGGCAAAGTGAGCGTCATTAAGACCAGGTAATGGAGGAATTCTGCAAATAAACAGAATAATACACATTGGAGGAACTTCCTGTTGGAGGTTCCTTTTTTCGTGCCAGAAAGGAGGATGATGTCAATGAAACTTATGAGAGCAGATTTTATCCGGCTTTGCCGCGGTGGGATTTCTATTCAGTTGTTTCAATTACTATGCGATGACCTGTGAAAAAATGATTTAATTAAAAAAACCAGGAAAATGAAAACAGGAAAGAGAGGATAACTATGAAAGAATTTAAAACACTGGGATATGACTGGGAATGTGGCCATGAGGATTTGCTCATAAGAGTATTATCTTATGTTGACAGAAAACGGCTTTACATTGGATTATACAAAGAGGAATACGGAGAATGGGAGTCATTTGGTGATCTGACTGTAAATCTGCCTCGTGAAGCTGTAAAGGAAAATGAAGCGTTCATTGATCACAATTATTCCGAGTCCAAATTACAGTTCATTAGAAAGTATCAACTGGGAAAAATTTTACCTGAAACAGCCTTATCAGGATACTGTACTTTTTCAAAGGCAGCATTTGATCTTGACCGGCTTGCAGAATTTGACCCGGACGGAGTGTGTGCGTACCGGGAACTCCATGGGGAAAAGTGTTCATTAGAGGATAAAGAAGAGGATCTGGATGATTATACGTTAATTAAAAAGATGCAGATTTAACGGAAAATTATCTTGCACTGGATGATGATCAGTCATCTGCTCCAAAAGCATCTTTCCTTAAGGGAAAGATAGTAGCAGTAGCGTATACTTTCTATGGAAATAACATGTTCTCCTGCAAGAAAAATAGAAGAAGTATTTCGTGTTATTTCCGGATTAAATGCGGATTTTACGGACTTAGCGGCTGGCTGAAAATAGTCAGCTGCATTTTGGAAAGCTTCTATCAGAGTCTAAGAATACAAAAGTCAAAGTGTAGCACCGAGAATCTGGTGTGGCCTTAGATCTGTTGACAGGCATTGATGGCAATGTTATACTCCCATTAAACCATATCTTTTCATGCAAGTTATTTTTACGGAGTGTGGGTTTGTGACTGCATCTGTATTGAAATGGGATTCTTAGATTAAGTCAATGTGAATGTTACATTGGCTATTTTTTTTCAAAAATAGAGGAGGAAGGTGTGCGATGAAAGGCACAGTGAATGGAAAATCTTTGGATCAAGTGCTGAGTGAATTGAAGGCACCATTTCCAGAAGAGGAACTTAAGAAGAATGAAAAAAATGAAACGTATATTCCTGTTGAAAGCCTGGAAGAACGTTTGAATAGCGTAGTCGGGGTCTTAAATTATGATAATTTAGTTACGTATGAAGGTATCCAGGAAGTATTGGGGCGTTTTGTAGCAGTGGCTAAGACGGTTCTGATTATTTATGATGATGAACGCAATGCTTTGATCCGAAAGTCTGCGCTTGGAGGCAGCAATATCATTGTTCTTAAAGATACCGGAAAGCCGTCCGGCTTAAAAACAGGTATCGCGGCCGCGCAATCGGAAAGTTTCAAAAATGCTTGTAAGTTGCTCCAGATTGGTATCAGTCAGATCCGAAGCGGCAAGCAGCGCAGAGGACAGAATGGGAATAAGCAGCGCAAGGAAGAAAAGAATTTATATAAAATTCGTTTTACATCTTCTCTTTCTGCAGGTAACAAATGCTATAAAGCAGATTGTGTGGACATAGCGACAGAAGAAAAGTTTCTGTTTGTAATTTTTAGTGGTCAGTACTCAAAGATTGAGAAATATATAGAGTTTTCTAAATTTGTGCGTACCTACCGGGAAGGAAAAGAACTGGCCTTTTATGGACATAAAGATGAATTCCACGGTCAGCGACGAATTGTTTTTGAGGAACCCTCTGTAAGAGAATAAAAAATAATGAAATGGAGGATAAAGCATGAATCGAGTTATATTGATGGGTCGTTTGACCCGGGATCCGGAAGTCAGATACACTCAGGGCGAGCGCTCCATGGCAGTTGCCAGATATACACTGGCCGTTGACCGGAGAGGAGCAAGAAAGAGCCAGGACGGAAATGAGCAGACAGCCGATTTTATTAACATCGTGGCATTTGACAGAGCAGGTGAGTTTGCAGAAAAGTATTTCCGTCAGGGGATGCGCGTACTGGTGTCCGGACGTATCCAGACTGGCAGTTACACCAACAAAGAAGGTCAGCGTGTTTATACCACAGACATCATCGCAGATGATCAGGAATTTGCTGATAGTAAAAATACGTCAGCGGGAGGAAAAACGGCACCAGAAATGGGAAAGCCGATCGGTGATGGCTTTATGTCAATACCGAATGGTGTAGAAGATGAGGGGTTGCCATTTAACTAAATATGTACATATTAGAGGAGGTTCTGATTTTTAGGAGCCTTCTTTATTTTACGAAAGGGGAATGAAAATGAAGCAGTATATACCGGATATTACAGAGCGCTTCCCTGAAGGGTATGGTGGTGTTGATATGACGCCGGCCTATTTTGGAGAGCCGGTTGACTGGAGTAGAGCTTATCAAAGAGAAAAGGAAGATTATGAAGATCGAGATATTGATGCTGAAAGAGGATAATGAACGTGGGATAAAAATGATGTTTCTTTCACTGGAGCAGCTTCAGAAATTTAAGCTTAATCCAATTCGCGCGGATTATGAAATTGTTTATGAGACGGAAGTGAAGGAGCAGGAAGGAACGGCACTGAATATATCAGTAGTTAGGGAAGGTCTGTATGAACGATTAAATCGTCCAGATCGTCCCAATAGAAAAACAATGCGTTCCATGTCGGTAGGAGATATTATTCAGATCGATGGCAAAGAATTATTCTTTTGCGATTCTGTGGGATTTAAGAAGATTTCTTTTGCTGGTACGGGGAAACTCGTTTTGAAGGCTGGGAAAGAAAACTTAGAGAAAGGAAAATAATCAGATCCTGGTAGACCAGGTTGCGATGAGAGTGTTGTACTTCGCATAAAGCACCTGAAAACAGCGTGAGGATCAGGAATGATTAGTAGCATGGGAGGCTATAGGTGCTGCCATATCCAGTTCTGGAATATGGTGATTATGGAAAAAGAAAAACAATATGTTGCCTCTATCTCAGGAGGAAAGGACTCCATGGCAATGGTTTTAGGGCTTATGGAAAAAGGCTGGCCACTTACGAACTGCGTCTATTTTGATACCGGTATGGAGTTTTCATGCATCCGAAAAAATATAGAGAAAGTTCGCCTGGAATTGGAGCAGTATGGGTGCGAGCTTGTTATTCTACAGCCGGAAAGGCATTTCCTGGAAGAAATGCTCCTTCGTCGGATCAAGTGCCGGGATGGATCATCGCATTATGGAAGTTATTGGTGCGGTGGGCCATGCCGCTGGATGACACGCCTTAAGATCAATGCCTGCGAAAAATATGTAAAATCGCTTGGAGCAAATGCGGTGGAGTACATAGGAATCGCAGCAGATGAATCTGGCAGGGTAAAGGGAAAGAGCTATCCATTGGTCGAATGGGGCTGGACTGAATATCAGTGTCTTCAGTATTGTTATGCGAAGGGATATAGCTGGCAGGAGGGAGGCATAGAGCTGTATTCTATTCTTGACCGAGTAAGCTGCTGGTGCTGCCGGAATAAAAATTTGCGGGAGCTGAACGCAATTTATCATAACCTGCCGCAGTATTGGGACAAGCTTAGAGCTCTTCAGAGTTATATCGAGGAGCCATACAAGCCGCCGTATACTATTTTTGATTTAGAGGAGCGGTTCGTAAAAAGGGGAAGACAGCGGGGACTCTGGGAAGTATAAGGATCTTGCGGAGCAGAGTTTTGGCATAGCAGAATGCTAAATGTGTGAAATAATATCTATGAGCGGTTGATCGAAAAGGTCAGCCGCTTTTTTTGCCTGAAAATCCCATATTGACATCTGAAAACGAAATGCTTAAAATATAAACAGAACAGGAGTTCGATTTAAAGGAGCAAATATGAAAAAAGTTATTTTTCATGTAGATGTGAATTCCGCCTTTTTATCCTGGGAGGCGTGTTACAGGATCCATCATCTGGGGGGAAAGCAGGATTTGCGACAGCTGGTGAGTGCCGTGGGAGGAGATCAGGAGAAAAGACATGGGATCATTTTGGCAAAATCTATTCCGGCAAAGAAATATCATATTCAGACCGGGGAAACGGTTGTTTCTGCAAAGGAAAAATGTCCGGACCTGGTTCTGGTGCCGCCCAATTATGATCTCTATAACCGATCTTCAAAAGCTCTGATAAAACTGTTAAGTGAGTATACGGACAAGATCGAGCAATATAGTATAGATGAGGCTTTTTTGGATATGACCGGCTGCTGCCAGGATCCGATAACGACTGCGTATGAAATAAAAAATCGTGTGCATGCAGAATTAGGGTTCACTGTAAATATTGGTGTTTCCGAAAATAAGCTTCTGGCAAAAATGGCTTCAGATTTTACGAAGCCGGATCACGTTCATACGCTCTGGAAATCAGAAATGTCAGAAAAAATGTGGCGAAGCCTCCTTGAATGAATACATTTTAGGAGGAA
>ERZ773164.1884-NODE-1884-length-19221-cov-45.881770_pt1 | contig 19221 bp, 20 predicted proteins | sample MGYA00511917_ERZ773164 | MGnify/ENA primary metagenome ERZ773164 (study PRJEB29015, sample SAMEA2737847) | human gut metagenome | biome: human gut; feature: human-associated habitat; material: faeces | place: China | collected 2012 ...
CCCACCGTGGGGCCGAAGAGCCCACCCTGCTGCTGGTGGAGGCAGACCACAGCGAACTGGTGAAAGACTAACCATCCCCGAAGGCGGGGCTTCCGCATGACCCCGCCCCCCTCCATATTGCAAGACCCCCGGCACCTTCCGCAGGGTGCCGGGGGTCTCTTTGCGCCGCAGGGCAAAAAAAGGCCCCGGTCTGCCCGGTGGGGGCGAGGCCGGAGCCTTTGCTCATGCTTTGGGGGGTGCTGTCAGGCGATCTCAGGCAGCAGTGGAAGAAGCGACCTCGGAGGAAGCAGCCTCAGAAGATGCAGCCTCGCTGGAGACCTCAGAAGCGGCCTCAGAAGATGCAGCCTCGCTTGCAGCCTCGGAGGAAGCGCTGTTCTCCTCAGCGACAGCGGAGGTGGAAGCAGCCTCAGACTGAGCGGCAGCAGAAGCAGCCTCAGAGGTGGAAGCGGCGGTAGAAGAAGAGCTGCCGCAGGCAGTCATGCTGACAGCCAGGACCAGAGCAGCAACGGTAACAGCAACATTCTTGAGTTTCATATGGAAAATCTCCTTACTTTTGAAAAAACAGTTTCGCGGAAGGCTGTACAGGTGAAACCTTTCCGCAAGAAGATATTCTAGTCCGTTTTCGAAAAAAATCAAGCCCTTTTTTGGCAAAGATTCTATTTACCAGAGAGATTCTACACTTTTGTTATAACTTTTCGATAAAAGTCAAAGATTTTTGACGTCCAAAAATGAAACACTCCGGGCTTTTCCGGAAGAGGAAAGCATGGTATAATAGCTTCATGATAAAGGCTGGAAAACGACAGTGAGGTAGAAGGTCATGGACATCAGAAAAGTTGCAGTTCTGGGAGCCGGTGCGGTCGGCTCCTACGTGATCTGGGGGCTTTCGGCCCGCAGGGACATTGAGCTTGGCGTGGTGGCCGATGGCCCGCGGGGCGAGCGTCTGGCAAAAGAAGGCTGTGCCATCAACGGCAAAGTCTACCGTCCGGCGGTCTGGACGCCCGGGCAGGCCCATGACGCCGACCTTCTCATCGTCTGCCTGAAATACGGCGCACTGCCCGGCGCACTGGACAGCATCAAAGCCGTCACCGGTCCCCATACCACCATCATGAGCCTGATGAACGGCGTGGACAGCGAGGACATTATTGCCTCTGCCGTGGGTGGGGAGCATCTGCTTTACTCCCTCATCAAAGTGGCGTCCCACAAGGAGGCTGACGGCGTCCATTTTGACCCGGCGACCACCGTTGGCATCATCTTCGGGGAGAAGGAGCCGCCCTGCGGCAGCCCCCGCGTCAAGGCCGTGGAGGCTTTGTTCGGCGGCACAGAGCTGCACTTCCGGGCCACCGACTGCATCCGGGAAGAGATGTGGAGCAAGTTCCGCCTCAACGTCTGCAACAACCTGCCCCAGGCCATCCTCGGCGCAGGCGTAGGCTGCTACCGTGACAGCGTCCATATGAAGGCCATCAGCGACGGTCTCCGCCGTGAGCTGGAAGCCATTGCCGCAGCCAAAGGCATCGATCTGCAGAAGGTGGATGCCGTGTCCGGCAAGGGCTGCGCCGTCAAGCCCTCGGCCCGCTACTCGACGCTGCAAGACCTCGACGCCGGACGCCATACCGAGATCGATATGTTCTCGGGTGCGCTCATCCGGATGGGAAAAGAGCTGGGCATCCCGACGCCCTACAATGAGTTTGCTTATCACATGATAAAAGCGCTGGAAGAGAAGAATGACGGTAAGTTTGATTATACCGGCCCGAATCAGGAAATGACATGGGCAAAGTGACAGGAGAAATGCAGATGAATATTACGGTCTATCTGGGGGCCAACGAGGGCAGCGACCCGGCCCTGAAACAGGCGGTGGAGGAACTGGGCCGCTGGATCGGCGAGAGCGGGAACGCGCTGGTCTACGGCGGCTCCCGCAGCGGCCTGATGGGGCGTCTGGCCCACAGCGTTCTGACGGCGGGGGGCGAAGTGACCGGCGTCGAGCCCCAGTTTTTCATCGACTCTGAGGTGCAGTATGACGGCCTGACCAGGCTCATCGTCACGCAGGACATGACCGAGCGCAAGACCAGGATGATCGAGCTGGGCGACGCCTTTATCGCCTTCCCCGGCGGCACCGGTACGCTGGAAGAAATCGCCGAGGTGATGTCCAAGGTCTCGCTGGGCCATCTGGACGCGCCCTGCATCCTCTATGACCTCGACGGCTACTATGCCGGCCTGAAAGCTCTGCTGGCCCACATGGTCGAGATGGGGCTGTCCAGCCCCGAGCGGCAGAGCGGCATTTATTTTGCAAAGAATCTGGACGAGATAAAGAGCATCCTGAAACGAGCATAAGAAAAGCGCTGGAAGCGGTGTAAAGGCTTCCAGCGCTTTTTATTATCTGCTTACATGGAGATGACGCCCAGCGCGTTTGCCACCGAGCTGATGAGGATGATGGCCGCGAAGATGGGGCAGAGGTACTTTATCATAAAGTTGAAGATGCGCTTGCGGCGGAAGGGCTTGCCTTCCAGCGTGACCTCTTCCTCGATCTTCTCCACACCGATGACCCGGGACACCAGCAGGCAGATGGTGATGGCGGCAATGGGCATCATGACCGAGTTGGTAAGGAAATCGAAGAAGTCAAGGAACTGCATCCCGAAGACCGTGAACCGGGCCAGCGGGCCGTAGCCCAGAGCCGACAGACTGCCCAGCACCAGCATGATGATGCCGATGAGCACGGTGGCCTGCTTACGGTCCCAGCCCAGCTCGTCTTCGAAGGTGGAGACAGCGCTTTCCGTCAGGGCGATGGAACTGGTGACGGCGGCAAACAGTACCAGCGTAAAGAAGAGGATGCCCACCACGGTGCCGAGACCCATGCTCTCAAAGACCTTCGGGATGGTGATGAACATGAGGGCCGGGCCGGCCTGCAGGGTGTCCGGGTCGCCGCCCGAGAAGGAGAAGACCGCCGGAATGATCATCAGGCCCGCCATGATGGCAATGGCCGTGTCGAAGATCTCCACGTTCTCGGTGGACTCCTCGATGGAGACATCCTTCTTCATGTAGGAGCCGAAGGTGACGAGGATGCCCATTGCGATGGAGAGGGAGTAGAACATCTGCCCCATGGCGGTCACGACGGTCATCCAGGAGAAGTTGGAGAGATTCGGCACGAGGAAATACTTCACGCCCTCCAGCGCGCCCGGGCGGGTGACGGAGTAGCCCGCGATGATGACGGACAGCACCACGAGGATGGGCATCATCACCTTGGAGACCCGCTCCACGCCGTTGCGCACGCCTGCAAAGATGATGGCGAGGGTGAAGATGGTAAAGATGACAAAGCATATCTCCGCCGAAGCGCCGCTGGAAATGAAGGCCGAAAAGTAGCCGTCTGTGGCCAGCTCACTGCCGTGGCCGCTGATGTAGTCGGCCAGATACCGGATGACCCAGCCGCCGATGACTGAGTAATAAGGCACGATGAGGATGGGGATGATGGCATTGATCCAGCCGCCGAAGGAGCGCTTGCCCTTGCGGACGGCGGCGAATGCGCCCACCGGGCTTTTCCTGGTCATCCGGCCCAGCGCCGTCTCGGCCACGATCATGGTGTAGCCGAAGGTGAAGGCGAGGATGATGTAGATGAGCAGGAAGATGCCGCCGCCGTACTTGGCCGCAAGATAGGGGAAGCGCCAGATGTTGCCGAGGCCCACCGACGCGCCTGCTGCGGAGAGAACGAAGCCGATCTTGCCCGAAAAGGCGCTCCGCTTGTGCTGTTTTTGATTCATTGGATTTTCCTCTTTTCACAAATTCAATATCCCCAGTGTATCACAGCCGGGGAGGGGATTCAACCGATTTTTCGATAAGAAGCAGAAGCTCCTGTGCTCAGAGGGAGGCAGCGTCAATCCACCACCGGCACATCCAGCCCGAATTCCAGCGGGCGGAAGCGGGGGCAGACGTTCTCCGTGATGCAGATGACCGACGCGGCCAGGCGGCTGCCGATTTCACAGGACTGGGCCAGATTCTTGCCGTAGGTCAGGCCGATGACCGTACCGGCAAAGAAGGCGTCGCCTGCGCCGGTGGTGTCGATGACGTCCACCTTCTTGGCGGGTACGACGCCGCACTCGCCGGTGTGTTTGGCGTACACGGCACCCTGACCGCCCATGGTCACCACCATGCTGGGCATGTTGGCGCTGTGGACGTTCCGGGCCAGTACCTGAGCCATCTGGCTGGGGGCGAGATGCTCGTAGTCGTCCGAGAAGAGCAGACCGGCCTCCTGCTGGTTGCAGACGAAGCAGTCGATCTGCTGCAGATAGTCGCGGCGCTCCATGGCGATGCTCATGTTGGAGACTGCGGCAAAGACCTTCTTGTTGTATTTTCTGGCATAGCGGAGCACCTGCTTGACCGTGTCTTTCTCCAGGTCCAGCTCGATGGCGATGGCGTCGCAGTCCTTGAAGATCTCGTCGCCCTTCTCCTCCAGCAGGGTGGTCAGCGGGGTGGTGTCAGGGCGCTTGGAGATGGCGGCGTGGACGTCGCCGTCGTTGTCAAAGATGGCCAGCCAGGTACCCATGCCATCGGGGACCTTCTGGATGTACCTGGTGTTGACCTTGTGGTTGTCCAGTTTATCGATGACGTCCTGGCCCATGCCGGTATCGTCCACCAGACCCACGAAGGTGGGGCGCAGTTCCACATTGGCGATGTCCTCCGCCACATTCCGGCTCACACCGCCATGCACCTGTTCAATGCGGCCGGCGTTCCGTCCGCCGGGGATGTAGGTGGAGAGGGGATAGCCCTTGATGTCCACGAAAACTGCGCCGATGACTACGATTCCCATATTTGAAATTCCTTTCCTGAAGAAGAACTCTCGTTGACTTCTATCCTGTTTACGCTTCTTCTGCCTTTTGCGCCCGAATATCGTCGCCCATAAAGAGGAAGGGGACAAAAGAAGAGAGGCGGCTGGAGATCTTTTCGGTGTAGAGCTTTTCCAGCAGAGCGCCGTCGGTGATGTTGGTGGTGACGATGGTGGGCAGCTTCGCGCCCAGACGGTTGTTCAGCAGGCTGTAAAGGGTGCTGATGAGGAAGCCGGAGTTGAACTCGGAACCCAGGTCGTCGAGGATGAGCAGGTCGGCCCCGGCGGCGGTGCGCAGGAGCATCTCTTCCTCCCCGGCGGGGTCGGAGCCGAAGTGCAGGGCCTCGAGCTTCGAGAAGAAGTCGGGGCTGGACACATAGATGACGTCGAAGCCTTTTTCCAGCACCTCTCCGGCAATGGCCAGAGCGGCATGGGTCTTGCCCAGACCGGCGTTGCCGAGGAGCATCAGGCTCTCGCTGGCGGTATCGAATTCGTCGGCGTAGCCGCGCAGGTCGTCCAGAAGGGTGGACATATAACTCCGCACCGGCTCGCCGAGGGAGGCGTCCATCCGGGCGGGATAGTAGCGCAGCTCCATGGTATCGAAGCTGGAAATGGAGAGGCTGGACAGAGCCTCGATCTCCGACCGGCGGAGTTGCTGCATCACCTTGTGGACGCAGCTGCAGGTGTGGCCGTCCACAATGCCGGTGTCTTCGCAGAGCCTGCAGGTGAAGTGCGGCTCCAGTGCGTCGGCGGGACGGCCGCTGGAGGCCAGCAGGTCGGCCAGCTTTTTGCGGGCATCGGTGAGGGCCGCAGCGGCATCGGTGCGGTCCTTGCCCGCCGCCCCGGCCAGTGCGCAGCGGATGCCCCGCACCCGCACCTCTTCTTCGGCGTGGCGCAGCCCGGGGACAGCAGCCTCGGCCTCAGCGCGGGCGTCCTCCGCCTTGGCCCGTGCGGTCTGACGACGGCGGGCGACGGTGCGCAGGGCTTCCTGATACAGTTCGTTTTTGGTACGCATAGTGTCTCCTTATGCCGGGGGTCACTCGGACTTTTTCTTGAGGGGGCGGCGGCGGGCAGCGTTCTTGAGGAAGTCGTTGCCGCTGGGGGTCTCGCGGTCTACCCGAATGTTCCGGCTGGCACCGGCAGCAGCCACCGGAGTGCGCACATCGTGGATATTGCGCAGGCCCTTGGCGTTCCAGGTCTTGAGGATGCTGTTCCAGTACCACAGGTCGCGCTTCGGCCCGGCCTGCACAGCGGCCTCCTGCACCATGGCATCGTCGTAGCCGTAGACCTCATACCACCGGGCGATGGCTTTCCGCCCGCCGAGGGTGAGCTCGCTGTCCGGGATGCCCAGCAGGGAGGCAACATACTGCTCCCGGGTCTGGCGGAGGGCCAGCAGCTTGAGGTGGGCGTCGGCCTGTTCGCCGGTCTCCACGCCCTCGGCCCGCCAGACTTTCAGCTCGTGGAGGACGGCGGCCATCGTCCGCTTGCCCCGGCTGGCCACATAGGCCACGCAGAGCATGACGGTCTCGGGGGCAAAGCCCTCCTGTACGTAGAGGTTGACCAGCTTTTCCATCTCGCTGTGGGTCAGCGGGCGGGCAAAGCCGGTCTGAGCGCAGTCGATGAGGCTCGAGATCATGGGGTCGGTGCGGCTTGCGGCGGCGATCTCCGCCCAGGTCATGGGGGCAGGAGCAGAGGGCTCTGCTCCCGGCGCGGCGTTCTCGTCGTAGCGCTCGAGAAGCCCCGCACCGGCCCAGAAGGAGAGGGCGCTTTCGGCAGAGATGCGGCTGCGCAGTTTGAGGTCGGCACAAATTTTTTCGGGGTCGGTGACGCCGGTAGCCAGCACATACAGCGCCACCCGGACGTTGTATTCCTCGGCGATGCCCAGCTTGGAAAAGATGAGCTGCGGCACCGGGATGGTGTCGCCCTTGAGCTCTTTGAGACGGTATATCATTGGCTTTCCCCGCTTTCTGCGTCCTCGTCCTTCGGCGGCGGTGACCAGGGCTCACAGTCCAGGATGGAGGGCCGCTGCTTCCAGAGCGCCAGGTCAGTGCTGTAGGCAGAGGACAGATACTCTGCCGCTGCGGCCCGGCCCTCGTCCGTCAGCGGAAAGACCATCTGCCGGCGCAGGGCGGGGTCTGTGCGGTCCAGCGCCCAGGGGTCGGGCCAGATGTCCACCGTGAGGATGGCTTCCTCTTTCTGTGCGCCCTCGCCGCCGTCCGGGTCAGGCACGCTGCGCTTGCCGGGCGAGAGCAGATAGCGCATCCCGTCCTCGCTGCCGCTGTATTGATTCTTGCACTTGAAATAGTGCAGAAGGGGTACAAAAATCATGACGTCCCTCTCAGTTTTAGACTTGCTGAAATGATAAAAGCGCCAATTCTTGACGAATCAGCGCTCTTTTTGTGGAGCAGGATACGGGACTCGAACCCGCCGCCTACTGCTTGGGAAGCAGTCGCTCTACCGGATGAGCTAACCCTGCGTTTACTCATTTATTGTAGCAAAGGACACGGGTTTTGTCAACCGCTTTTTGGCTCGATTTTGGTCGGGACCAGAAACTCCTCTGTCGGCAGCGTAGAAAACCAGATCTTACTTCAATAGAGATTCGGACGGTTTCTAAAGAAGAGCTAAAAAAGACCGCCGTTCTGCCCGCAGGAAATAAGGGCAGAACGGTGGTCTTTTGAACGGACTGTGACTTACAGCTCAGCCAGAGCGCGCTTGAGGTTCTGTGCGATCTGGTCAGGGCAGCTGGTGGGGCGGGGGCCGCAGGTGGTGCCTTCCATGCGGGCGATGGCGTCCTCAGCCTTCATGCCCTTGAGCAGGCGGCTGATGCCCTTCAGGTTGCCGTTGCAGCCGCCGATGACCTCGATGGACTCGATGGTGTGGTCATCGTTCAGCACGATGTGGGTCTCCTTGGAGCAGGTACCCTTGTTGGGGTAGCTGAAAGACTTGCTCATATTCAAACTTCCTCTCTTTATATCCGACTGACAGGCGAGCAGACTCGCGCAGTATCTTTATTATATCCTTGTCAGGTGGGGAAGTCAATGTGACCCGGTCACAGAGCGCCGCCCCGGCGCTGGCGGGCCAGTGCCTCGATGCGGGCGATCTGGTCGTCCTCGGTGACGCAGGCACCCACCGGGTGGGGTTTGCCGTGGTTCGCGCCGTGGAAGTCGCTGCCGCCGGTGACGATGAGGTCATGCTTCTTGCAGAGCTCAGCGCACTCGGTCCTGTCCTCGGGGCTGTTGCGGGGGTGATGCACCTCGATGCCGTCGATGGCCCCTTCGGCCACCAGCTCCCGCAGCAGAGGCATACTCTTGTACACCGTCGGGTGGGCGAACACCACCACGGCTCCGGCGGCCTTTGCCGTGGCCAGCACCTCCCGCACCGGAGGGTAAGTGGGGGAGTGGAGGCACTTGCCCCGAGGCTCCCAGCCGAACAGTTCGTGATAAAGCCCGGTGTAGATGCCGTCGCACAGGCCCAGCTGCTGCAGCGCCTGCATGATGCCGCTCTTAAAGAGGACGCCGCTGTCCTGCGCGTATTCCAGCGCCTGCTCGGTGCGGAACTGGGGGTAGAGCGCCTCGATCTCCCGGCAGCTCTGCAACGCGCACTCGTTGCGGCGCTGGCGCATGATGTCGCAGTGCCGGCGCAGGGCAGGGCAGTCGAGGTCGGGCCAGAAGGTCAGCAGGTGGACGCGGTGGCTGCGCTGGAAGTCGTAGCCGGTGAGTTCGGCGGCGGGGATGAGCCGCACGCCGTCCTGCACCGGGTGGTCGTAGGCGTACTGTGCGCTGAGGGTGGTGTCATGGTCCGAGAGGGCCAGAGCGCTCAGCCCCAGCCGCGCCGCCATCAGGGGCAGGCGGTGGATGGGAACAGAGCCGTCAGAACAGGTGGAATGAGTATGAAGGTCGCCAGCCATAAGTTACTTTCCCTCGATTTTTACAGATTTCTGCGATTAGTGTACCACAAAAATCATCGGGGAACAAGGGAGCCTTACACGGCCTTGCCGCCCACCGTGAGCGTGGAAGAACGGATGTGGTGGGTGAGAACGACTTCGGCGTCCTCGCCGCCCATGGCCAGCAGTTCGTCCACCGAGAGGGTGGTGGAGCAGAGGATGGTCTGGAAGGTGATGGTGTCGATGCCCTCAGCCCGCAGCTGACGCAGCGCGGCCAGCGAAGCGTGGAGAGAGGCCGTGAACCGCCCGACGCTGAGGGAGAGGACGTTGTTGCCCCGGATGCTGGTGTAGGAGATGCGCTGGCCGTCCTTATCGGTGACGACGAGGCCCGGGAAGACCGACTCCTGCACAGAGGCGCCCGCAGAGCCGCCGCCCGAAGAGGAGGTGTCCGCAGGGACGGGGTAGCCGGGGTCGGTGGGGAGGGTGATGTTGTTGCCCTCGGAGTCGTAGCGGATGATGGAGCTGCCCTCAGCAAGGCCGGTGAACTCCTGCTCGCCGTTCATGTCGCCAATGGCGGCGTTGCCCTCGCCCGCCTTGGCAGCGATGGTCACTTTGCCCTCGAGGGTGATGTTTGCCTTGGCGTCGCCAAAGCCGCTTCCGATTCCCGCGCCGCCGGGAATTTTTTTCTTAGTCTTTTTGTCTATGCTGGATTCACCGCCGGTCGCGTTCACAGTGGGTGCGCCGCTCTCGTTGCTCTTGATGGTGATCTGGTTGCCGTTGCCGTCTTTGTCGTTTTTTGCACCGTACCCACCGCCAATGCCAGCGGCGTTCGAGCCGCCCCGTGCATCTTTGATGGTGACATTGCCTTCGATGGTCACGTCACCGACACCGAGCGCGCCGCCGCCAATACCTGCGCCATAGCTGCCGCCCGCAGCGGTACCGATCATTGCATTATCTTTGATGATTATCGTGCCGTCGCCAAAAGAGCCGCCGCCGATTCCGGCAGCTTGCTTACCGCCAGAGACATTATCGATTTTAGCGTTACCGGAGATGGTCACGTTGCCATCACCACGATAGCCGCCGCCAATACCAGCGGCGAATTTGCCGCCTTCTGCATTTTCAATGGTGGCGTTACCGGAAATATTCACGTTGCCATCGCCCTCATAGCCGCTGCCAATGCCAGCGCCGCCGTCTTTGCCCAAAGCGTTTTTGACCTGAGCATTGCCGGAGATGTCAATCGTACCGTGTCCGTTTGCACCGCCGCCGATGCCAGCGCCGCCGGTAGCATTGCCTGCGCCCGCGCCAGAGGAACCGCCAATGGATTCTTCGATAACGGCGTCACCAGTGATAGTGACTTTGCCGTTTCCAGAAGTACCGCCGCCGATGCCTGCGGCTTGATCGCCGCCCGTGGCGCGGATAGTGCCGCCGCTTATGGTAATATCGGCGTTGCCTCGATAGCCGCTGCCGCCAATGCCTGCCGCACTTTTTCCACCGACGGCTGTAATGTCACCACCAGTGATTTCGATTTTGCCAGAACTTACGCCGTAACCACCAGCACCGATACCAGCACCGTTTTGGATGCCGCCTGTGGCAGTCAGACTGCCAGCTTTATCATTGTCGTCCTGAATGGTCAGCTTGCCGCTGGTCACATTTCTTTCGCTGTCTACGGTCTGGTTGTGTTCAAGGGCGGCGTGTGCACCACTACCAGAGAGTTTGTTGTCGCCATCCAGCTCAATCGTGGTATTGCCGCTGCCGGTCACGCTCACGGCGGCCTTGCCGCCAGTAGCCTCGATGTTCACATCCTTGAGCGTGACCTCCACTTTATCGTCCTTATCTTTAGCCTCGATGGTCACGGTGTGGGAAGAAGCGGTGTCCCTGTTATTATTTGTGATGACGGTGTCGGTGTCTTCCTCGTCGGTGGTCGAGCCCTGTGAGACCTTGTTCGTCCCTTCGGTCTTGCCTGCCGAAATCGTAATGTCACCATTCTCGATGTACCATGTCTTTGCAAAAGCCGGGGCGGTAAAGGTGGTGAGCATTGCGGCGGTCAGGATAAACGCTGCTGCCCGCTGAGAGGCCGGACGGGGCGAATCAATACCCCCACCCCGTATGGAGAGGGCGACCCAGAACACGCATCGCAAGCTTACGATAAGACAGCATACAAAAACCTCCTTTGGATGTTGAAAAAATATGGACTTTCGATTGATACAATTATAGCATTTCTGGGGAAGTAAGCAAGCAAACCTGCGTGAAATGCTGCTTTTCGTGCGTGAATGACAAAAAAACTATGAAAAACGCCGGGTTTGCTTTTCTGCACAAGGCATGGTATACTGAAAAGGAAAAATCCGCTAACCCGGCGGGAAAAAGGAGAAACGGAAACATGAAAACGAAATTTGGCATCGTGGGCTGCGGCTTCCTCGGTAATATCGTGGCCGATGCGTGGAAGAAGGGCCTGCTGGAAGACTACGAGCTGGTGGGCGTCACCAGCCGCACCTTCGCTTCGGCAGAGAAGACGGCGGCAAGCGTGGGGTGTGCGGCCTGCGCGGACATGGACGCTCTGCTGGCGCTGGAGCCGGAGTACATCGTGGAAGCCGCTTCGGTGGAAGCGGTGCGGGCCGTGGCCGTTCCGGTGCTGCGCCGGGGCGTGAACCTCGTGGTGCTGTCCATCGGTGCATTCGCCGACCTCGCGTTCTACGAAGAGGTCAAGCAGGCGGCCCGGGAGGGCGGCGCAAAGGTGCATCTGGCCAGCGGCGCCATCGGCGGCTTCGACGTATTGCAGACCGTCACCCTCATGGCTGAGGCCCTGAAGCTGGACGAGAAGGCCGGCATCGAGACTCACACCGGTGCGAAGGGCTTCCGCAACACCCCCGTCTGGGCCGACCATCTGCTGACCGACACCGAGAAGACCACCGTCTTCACCGGCAGCGCCAAGGAAGCCATCGCAACCTTCCCACGCCGGGTCAACGTCGCTGTGGCCACCTCGCTGGCCACCACCGGCCCCGACATCACCGGCGTGACCATGCACTCCGTACCCGGCTGGGTGGGCGACGACCACTGCATCACTGCCGAGATCGAGGGCGTGAAGGCCGTGGTGGACATCTGCTCGTCCACCAGCGCCATCGCCGGTTGGAGCGCCGTGGCGCTTCTGCGCAACCTCGCCTCGCCGGTCTGCTTCTATTAAAAAGGAGGGGGCCTCATGTTCAAGAAACTGGTGGCTATTGAGCCGGTCAGCCTCATCCCCACAGCAGAGGAAGCGCTGCATCAGTATGCCGAGCGGGTCGAGCTTTACCGCGATATTCCCGCCGACGACGAAGAGATCGTCCGCCGCATCGGAGACGCCGACGCGGCGCTGTTGAGCTATACCTCCCGCATGGGCAAAAACGTCATCGAGCGCTGCCCGAACCTGCGCTACATCGGGATGTGCTGCAGCCTCTACTCGGAGGAAAGCGCCAATGTGGACATCGCCTTTGCCCGGGAAAAGGGCATCAAGGTGCTGGGCATCCGGGACTACGGCGACCGCGGCGTGGTGGAGTACGTCCTCCACGAGCTGACCGGCCTGCTCCACGGCTTCGGGATGCCGATGCTCCACGACGAGCCCGTGGAGATTTACGGCCTCAAGGTGGGTATCGTGGGTCTGGGCGTCTCGGGCCGGATGATCGCCGATGCACTGGCCTTCCTCGGCGCGGACATCTCCTACTACAGCCGCAGCCATAAGCCCGATGCCGAGGCCGCAGGCATGAAGTACAAGCCGTTGGACGCTCTGCTCCGGGAGAGCGAAGTGGTCTTTACCTGTTTGAACAAGAATGTCCTGCTCCTGGGTGAGCCGGAGTTTGAGGCACTGGGGGAGGGAAAAGTCCTTTTCAATACCTCCATCGGCCCCGGCTTTGACTCCGCCGCGCTGGAAAAGTGGCTGGATAAGCCCGGCACCCACTTCTTCTGTGATACCTACGCCGCCGCAGGCCCCGTCAGCGAGGGCTTCTTCCGGCGGCCCAATGTCCACAGCCCGGGTGTCTCGGCAGGCCGCACCAGGCAGGCTTTCGTTCTGCTGAGCCAGAAGGTGCTGGCGAACATCGAGACGGCGCTGGGAGAATAAGCTGTAATTTCTCTGATGTGTTACACGCCGGGAGCTACCACCGCAAACATTGCCCCGACTGCCTGTCCAGCCTTCATGTGGACGAAGAACCAGGCGACCGTGCCTCCGACTGCGGCGGCATCATGGAGCCTGTGGCCGTCTGGGTACGCAAAGGCGGCGAGTGGGCCATCATCCACCGCTGCAAACGCTGCGGAAAACTCAGCTCCAACCGGGTGGCGGCAGACGACAACCCCATGAAGCTCATGAGCATTGCCATGAAGCCGCTGTGTTCTCCGCCGTTCCCGCTGGATTATCTTGAGGAAATGACCGCCTTGATGGGCGGCGATGGACGGATGCGATAAGCCGCAGCCAAAAACGAAAAGGTCGCTGTGTCGGAGAAGGCATGAAAAAGCACAAAGATAGGGGAGAGTGCTTCGATGGACTATATCAGAGTTACCAAAGAAAACATCGACAGGGAACACATCTGTTGTGCCATGTCCGGCAAACAGAGCCTTGCCAAGAAAGAATGGCTCAAGCAGCGCTTTGAGGAGGGACTTGTTTTTTACCGCAGTGCAGAGCGCGGCAAATGCTTTATCGAGTACATCCCGGCAGAAAACGCATGGGTACCCATTGATGCAGCAGGCTGGCTTTATATCAACTGTCTGTGGGTCTCCGGTTCCTTGAAAGGTCACGGCTATTCCAGCGAGCTGCTGGAAGAATGCCTTCGGGATGCCAAGGCGCAGGGCAAAAACGGCGTTTGCATCCTGTGTGCCGAGGGGCGCAAACGGGATTATCTCGCCGACCCCAAGTTTTTGACCCATAAGGGCTTTAAGGTCTCAGACATCTCCGATTGCGGCATCAACCTCATGTATCTGCCCCTTGCAGAGAATGCCCGGCCGCCAAAATTCAAGGACTGTGCCAAGCATCCCAAGGTGGAGGAAAACGGCTTTGTCCTCTACTATACCGACCAGTGCCCCTACACCTATTATTGGGTGCCAAAGGTGCAGGAGGCTGCAAAGGAACATGGGATCCCGTTCAAAACCGTTCACATCACTGAGAAAGAGACGGCCCAGAATGTGCCTGCACCTGTCACAACCTATGCGTTGTTCCGGGATGGGAAGTTTGTGACCCAGAGCATCCAGTCGGACAAGAAATTTTTGAAATTGGCGGCAGAATAATTGAATCAGGCAAGACGCCAGACGCTCAGACGCAGTGCAGTCCATAGAATTGGGGTGCGCTGCGTTTTTTGGAGGATTTTATATGGAAGAAATTGTTGTATATGTTCACGGAAAGGGCGGTTCGGCACAAGAGGCCGAGCATTATAAAGCCCTATTCCCTAATTGTGAAGTAATTGGTTTCGACTACCACGCACGATCTCCATGGGAAGCCACGGAGGAATTTTCCGGATTTTTTACGGCAGTGCGGAAACGCTGCGGGAAGCTCACACTGGTGGCAAATAGCATTGGTGCGTTTTTATCTTTGTCCTCGTTGAATGAGAAATTGGTGGATACCGCTTATTTTATTTCTCCAGTAGTCGATATGGAGCAACTGATTTGCAACATGATGCAATGGGCTGACGTCTCCGAAGCAGAACTTGCAAAGAAGCAGGAAATTCCCACAACATTTGGAGAAACGCTGTCGTGGAAATATCTCTGCTATGTCCGAGAGCATCCGATTTCATGGAAAATCCCTACCCGCATTTTGTATGGGGAAAAGGATGCTCTGACCTCCATGGAAACTATAAAAGCCTTTGCGGAAAAGAACAACGCAGAGCTGACCGTTATGCCGGGCGGAGAGCATTGGTTTCATACGAAAGAGCAGATGCAATTTTTAGATAACTGGATAAAGAATAGGAGACCCTGCAAAGAAACAGAAAATAAGGACGGCTTCGCTTCTCCTGCTTATAGTTCTGGGAACCGGGCTGGTAGCTTGCCCTGCCTGCAGCAGGGCCGTGCTGTTCGAATCCCTCTGGGTCCCAAAGCCAGCGTGTGACTTATATGTACGCAAAAGAAAAGCAGCAGCGTTAAAATTACGCTGCTGCTAAAAGTGGACCTAGAGGGATTCGAACCCTTGACCTCTCGGATGCGAACCGAACGCTCTCCCATGCGGACCTTAAAGAAGCCCCCAAAGGACAAAACATTTCTTTGAGAAAACGGCAAAAAATATAGGCGTAATGCGGGTTTTTGGACGAGCATTGCTTTCGAGAAAAAATTGCCATTTTTGCTTCAATGCAAAAAAGTCACACTTCAGGAGAAATGCGCTTCAGATGCGATTTGAACGGGCGACCATCTGAATACTTCTTGCGGATCATGCACCGTATGGGGATGATTCGGATTATATCCCTTGTGCAATAAAATCAACGAGAAACAGTTAGATTTTTTCTGGCTGTTTCTTTTTTTATGCGTAAATCGGCGAAAACAGTGCCGATCACTACGCACCCAACAAAGATGAAAATGCCCAAAAAGGCTATCAAATATCGTCTTGCTCTGTACAAAATATAGCAATCGGTATACGCACCACGAAACATATACGGTATAACGTCGATTTTTGTACATATCCCCGACTGAATGACTGAAGGTGAGCTTTCAGGATGTCTGTTATTTATGTTGCAAAAAATCCGCCCATGCACTAAGATTCACATTTTTTTCAGATAATGGAAGCACTTCTTTTTACGTTTGACAACGGTTATAGATTGACATGAGCGCACCTGCAAGATAAACTTGATGTAGTATTATGTGAATCAGAGGGAGGCAAATCATGAGCGTCAAGACCACACCTGCCCAGCACCAGAGCAACCTCCGCAATGTGTACGGCACCTTCGCTATCGAAGGCATGACCATCAGCAAAGATACACGTAGAAATCTTGACCGTATTGGCAGCGGTCAGTCCAGCTATCAACAGGTCGTGAATGAACTACGCGTAAAGTACGCAAAGAAGGGCTGATTATATTCTCAAAGTATGGTGTCTACACCACGGTGCAACCCATGTGCTGCTAGACAGCGTATCAAAACGAAAAATTAAATAGTGCTGGTCTGACACGCAAGCTGACCGCAAAGCGCAACTTCTACTCTGAATGAATAGAAGCTGCGCTTTTATTTTTACCCACAACACATTTCAAAAGGAGAATGCCTATGGATAAAGACTTTATGCTGCACTACTTTAACAAAGCAGTACAGCCTGAATGGGAGGAACTGCTGAAAACACCGCGCTATCAACCTGCAGCAAGTAAGCGTGACGCGATTGCACGAGAGTTCTTTCGGATGCTGAACGATGAGCAGAAACGCAAGTACCTTGATTTGGAATCCGCAGCCATATTGGCAGAATGTGACATCGCAGAAGCCCTGTATATGAAAGGTGCCGCAGACCGTGAGATGATGATCCGTTAATACCATGAGTTATGACTACTTCTATGGTCAGTCAGGTGAACTGTTTTCTTATTATCGCATCCCGAAAGCACTCTTTCAGGACAGCCGTTTCCGGCAGCTCTCCACCGATGCCAAAACACTGTACGGTATCTTGCTTGACCGCATGAGCCTGTCCGTGAAAAACGGCTGGCTGGACGAACAGAACCGGGTGTTCATCATCTTCACGATAGAGGATGTCAAGAGGGCATTGTGTTGCGCAGACAACAAAGCGACCAAGCTGCTCCGGGAACTCGAAAAGTTTGGTCTGATTGAACGAAAACGCAGAGGTCTGGGAAAGCCAAGTTTGGTGTATGTGAAGAACTTTTCGGCAGAATCGTCAAAATCAATATTCCAAAATCGTGATTTTCACGATTCTGGAGGCTTCAAAAACGCAAGTCAAGACCCTTCAAAATCACGATGTAATAAGACTAAAGAGAATGATACTGAAATGAGTGAGACTGATCCATTCAATTCTGAAGAAGCGGATGGGATGAGCAAACGCACCCAACTGGAAGAATATTTTTCTCAGTCTTTGGAGATAGACCTTTTGCTCCGGCTCTGCCCGGATGACAAGGACATTATCTACCAGATCGTAGACTTGCTGGTGGACACCTGCGCTACCAACCGTAAGCTGCTGCACATTGCTGGGGACGATAAGCCCGCCGAGGTGGTATGCAGTCGGTTTATGAAGTTGAACGCCGACCACATCCGCTTTGTGCTGAAGTGCTTTGCAGAGAACAGCAGCCCGATCCGTAACATGAAACAATATCTGCTCGCTTCTCTGTACAACGCACCCACCACCATGCAGCTTTCCTACCAGAACCAAACCAACCACGACTTAGCGAATCGGAGGTGATGAAAATTTCAAAGAAAGCAACCACGATTGCCATCGTCAACCAGAAAGGCGGCACCGGCAAGACCACCACCTGTGAAAATCTGGGCATCGGGCTGGCGATGGAGGTCAAAAAAGTCCTACTGGTGGACGCTGACCCGCAGGGCAGCTTGACCATTAGCATGGGCTGGCAGCAGCCCGATGAACTGCCCACCACTCTTTCCGCCCTGATGGCAAAAGCCATGAATGACCAGAGCATTCCGCCCGGTGAAGGCATCCTGCACCATGCAGAGGGCGTTGACCTGATTCCGGCAAACATTGAACTGGCAGGGCTGGAAGTTTCCCTTGTCAACTGCATGAACCGGGAAAAGATGCTGAAACAGGTGCTGGAAAGTGCAAAGCGCGACTACGATTTCATTCTGCTGGATTGTACCCCTTCCCTTGGGATGCTGACCATAAATGCACTGGCGGCGGCAGACACCACCCTGATTCCCGTGCAGGCGCAGTATCTGTCTGCAAAGGGTCTGGAACAGCTTTTGCAGACTGTGCAGAAAGTCCGGCGGCAGATCAACCCCAAGCTGAAAATCGAGGGCATCCTGCTGACCATGACCGACAGCCGCACCAACTATGGACAGCAGATCGACAATCTGATTCGGGGTGCTTACGGCAGCAAGATCAAAGTGTTCGACCAGACTATTCCCCGGTCTGTCCGCGCTGCGGAGATCAGTGCCGTGGGTAAGAGCATTTTCCAGCACGATCCCAAAGGCAAGGTGGCAGAAGCCTATAAATCTCTGACAAGGGAGGTGATGACGAATGCCGAAAAACAGCTTAAACGTGTCGCTGAAAGGGGCAGATGACATTTTCTCCACGGAAGAATCCCGACAGGAGCAACAACGGGAACAGGTTCAGCAGATTCCCATCGGAGAGCTGTTTCCTTTCAAGAATCATCCCTTTAAGGTTTTGGATGATGAGTCCATGCAGCGCACGGTGGAAAGCGTGGAGCAGTACGGTGTGCTGTCTCCGCTGATTGCCCGTCCCCGCCCGGAAGGTGGCTATGAGATCATCTCCGGGCACCGCCGTCAGCACGCTGCACAGCTTGCCGGGCTGGAAACCCTGCCGGTCATTGTCCGCAACATGGATGATGATGCCGCAGTTTTGCTCATGGTGGACTCGAATCTCCAACGTGAAAACATCTTGCCCAGTGAAAGGGCTTTCGCCTACAAAATGAAGCTGGAAGCAATAAAAAATCAAGGTGCTAGGTCAGATTTAACTTCTGGACAAATTGTCCAGAAGTCGAAGCTGTCCATTGAACGGGTTGCGGAAGATGCTGGCGAGGGATATAAAACCGTCCAGCGGTTCATCCGCCTGACCAACCTTATCCCCGAACTGCTGGACATGGTAGACGAAAAGAAAATTGCCTTCAATCCCGCTGTGGAGTTGTCGTATCTCGACACGAACCAACAGCGGGATTTTTTAGAGGCGATGAACGACACCCAGAATGCGCCGTCCCTTTCCCAAGCGAAGCGGCTTAAAAAGCTGGCGCAGGAAGGACATTTCTCGTATGATGTTGCCTTTGCGGTCATGGGAGAAGAGAAAAAGGACGAGCTGGACAAGGTAGTCATCAAAAACGACACCCTGCGGAAATATTTTCCCCGCAGCTACACCCCGAAACAGATGGAGGACACTATCATCAAGCTGCTGGATCAGTGGCAACGCAAACAGCAGCGGCAGAATGAACGCTAACACACATTTTGAATGTAAGACCCAACCGGGTCTTTCTTTTTTGCAAAAATTTGGAGGAAACCCACTATGAACACTACCATTGATCTCAAGACCGCAAAGACCATCGAAGCCATGAATCAGAAAATCAACCACATGGACACTGCCGTGACCGACTTCTTTAACAAGATGAGCGATGTGTTGGAGCGGCAGCTCGGCGATGATGAAGTTTACGCCACTGTGATTGCCCCGGAGATCAAACTGACCATCACTCCGCTGGCGAACGTTCGCAGTTACCTGCCTTGCTTCGATGAAGCAGATTCCTGCTACAGCATCAGCGACGATGTGCCGCTGGCTCTCTGTTACGACCCTCGTCAGGTCATCACACTGGCTGGCAAGCGGTATCTGTCCGGTGCCGTTGTCTTTGTCCGCTACGACACCAATGGCAGCTTTGTTGCCCTTACCACCAGTGACCTGTACCTGATCCAGTGTTATCTGGGCGAG
>ERZ773164.1919-NODE-1919-length-18849-cov-25.120464_pt1 | contig 18849 bp, 25 predicted proteins | sample MGYA00511917_ERZ773164 | MGnify/ENA primary metagenome ERZ773164 (study PRJEB29015, sample SAMEA2737847) | human gut metagenome | biome: human gut; feature: human-associated habitat; material: faeces | place: China | collected 2012 ...
AATAGGAGGTGCCATATGTACGCAATTATAGCAACAGGTGGTAAACAGTACAAAGTATCCGAAGGCGATATCATTACCATTGAAAAGCTTGGTAAAGAAGCTGGTGAGAAAGTAACTTTTGATCAGGTTTTAGCTGTATCTGACAACGGAATTAAGGTTGGTTCTGATGTAGCAAACGCATCTGTAGAGGCTTCCGTTGTAAAAGAGGGAAGATCCAAGAAAGTTATTGTTTACAAGTACAAGAGAAAGACCGGCTATCACAAGAAGAACGGTCACAGACAGGCGTTTACACAGGTTAAGATCGAGAAGATCAACGCTTAATCCTGGAAGGTTGTTATGACAAAGATAACGATTTTCCGCAATCATGACGGTGAGTATTTGGGCTTCGACTGTCTGGGACATGCCGGGTATGCCGATGAAGGCGAGGATATTGTATGTGCGGGAATTTCTGCACTGGTTATCAATACGATCAATTCCATCGGGCTGTTTACCGACGAACCATGCGAGACGGATGCCGACGAAGACGATGGCGAGATTCGCCTGCGATTTACTTCACCGGCCGGTCACGATGCCGGATTGCTGATGCAGTCGCTGGTACTTGGCCTGCAGGGAATACAGAATACTTATGGGAATGATTATATCATTCTGAATTTTAGGGAGGTGTAGAACATGATGAATATGAACCTTCAGTTTTTCGCTCATAAAAAGGGAGTTGGTTCTACAAAGAACGGCCGTGACTCTGAGTCTAAGAGATTAGGCGCTAAGAGAGCAGACGGACAGTTCGTGAAGGCTGGCAACATTTTATACAGACAGCGCGGAACAAAGATTCATCCGGGCGTTAATGTAGGCATCGGCGGTGATGATACATTATTCGCACTGACAGATGGTATCTTAAGATTCGAGAGAAAAGGAAAAGACAAGAAGCAGGCTTCTGTTTATCCAGTAGCTGAGTAATAAGATGCAGAGTGTAGACCCGACTATGCAGCGCTTACCTGATGGCAGGCGTCTATAGCCGGGTCTTCTTGTATCTGGATTTGTAACCGTTCGGTAGGTGGCAGCATCTGCTGCCTGAAGTTGAATTGAGGTAGAATATAATGTTTGCAGACAGAGCAACAATTATCATAAAATCAGGAAAAGGCGGCGACGGGCATGTGAGCTTCCGCCGTGAAAAATATGTGCCGGATGGCGGTCCTGACGGCGGCGACGGCGGCAAGGGCGGCGACGTGATCTTTGTGGTGGATGAAGGTTTAAACACCCTGACGGATTACCGTCATCGCAGAAAGTTTGCGGCACAGCCCGGAGAAGAGGGCGGCAAGCGCAACTGCCACGGCAAAAACGGTGAGGATCTCATCTTAAAGGTGCCGGAGGGAACCGTGATCAAGGATGCAGAGTCCGGCAAGGTCATCGCCGATATGTCCGGAGAGAACCGCAGACAGGTCATTCTGCGGGGCGGCAGAGGCGGACTTGGCAACCAGCATTACGCGACATCGACGATGCAGGCACCAAAATATGCACAGCCGGGCGGAGATTCGATCGAGATTGAAGTCAAGCTGGAATTAAAAGTAATCGCGGACGTCGGTCTGGTCGGCTTCCCGAATGTCGGGAAATCCACGCTGTTATCGCGCGTGACCAACGCACAGCCGAAAATTGCCAACTATCATTTTACAACGCTGCAGCCCAATCTTGGCGTGGTGGATTTAGACGGCGCGAAGGGTTTCGTCATTGCCGACATTCCTGGACTGATTGAGGGCGCTTCCGAGGGTGTTGGACTTGGACTTGAATTTCTGCGCCATATCGAGCGCACGAAGGTAATGATCCACATGGTGGACGCTGCCGGCACCGAGGGACGTGATCCTGTGGCGGATATTATCGCGATCAACAAGGAGTTGGAAGCTTACGATCCGGCACTGTTAAAAAAGCCGCAGGTCATCGCGGCAAATAAAATGGATGCGGTCTACGGGGACGAGAATGAGATTATCCAGAAGTTAAAAGACACCTTTGAAAAAGACGGAATCCGTGTGTTCCCGATTTCTGCCGTAAGCGGCAAGGGATTAAAGGAACTGTTGTACTGCGTGAGCGAGCTTCTCGACCAGTGCAGCAAGGATCCGGTTGTCTATGAGCCTGAATTTGATCCGGCACTCCGTTTCTTTAAGGATGAGCCATACACGATTACGGTGGCTGACGACGGTGCATTCGTTGTGGAAGGACCGAAGATCGAGAAGATGCTTGGCTATACGAATATGGATTCCGAGAAGGGATTCCTTTTCTTCCAGAAGTTCATGAAGGAGCAGGGCATTTTAAAAGACCTGGAGGCACAGGGAATTGAGGACGGCGATACCGTGCGCATGTACGGTTTTGAATTTGATTATTATAAGTAAAGAGGAGGAAGCAGGATATGGAATTGACAAGTAAGCAGCGCGCCTATCTCGGAGGATGTGCAAGCACCTTAGATCCAATCTTTCAGATCGGCAAGGCAAGCCTGACACCGGAGATTATCCAGGCGCTGGATGAAGCATTAGAGAAACGGGAACTGATTAAGATTTCCGTATTAAAGAATTGTGCGGATGATCCGCGGGAGATTGCACAGGTCATCGCAGAGCGCACACATTCTGCTGTTGTAAAAGTCATCGGCAAGAAGATCATCTTATTCCGCCAGGCGAAGAAAAACAGCAAGTTTGAACTTCCGGCATGAGAAAGATCGGAATTTTAGGCGGCTCGTTTGATCCGATTCATCAGGGACATCTGAATATTGCAAGGAGCGCCTACCGGGAGTTCGCGTTGAACGAGGTGTGGTTCATACCGGCAGGGCACTCTCCGAATAAGGAGGAGGCGGAGATGACACCCGCGCAGGTGCGCGCGGAAATGACGCAGGCGGCCATCAAAAATGATGCGTCATTTAAGCTTTCACGTATAGAAATAGAGTCTTCCGGGACAAGTTATACGTATAAGACGCTGCAGCATCTAAAGGAACAGTTCCCGGAGGATCAATTCTTCTTTATCATGGGAGCCGATTCCCTGGACTACTTTGACAAGTGGAGGCATCCGGAGATCATCTGTCAGAATGCCACCGTGCTTGCAGCGGTCAGGGATACCTTAGAACTGCCGCAGATTGAGGAAAAAATACGGCGCATCAAGGCGTTGTTTCCGGCTGAGATCTATCCGCTTGCGGGCGGACGGACCGATGTCTCCTCGACGGCAATCCGCGCACAGATCCGCATGACAGGTGAATGTCCCGCCATGCTCCCGGGCGAGGTGTGGGAGCTGATCAAACGCTATCATCTGTACGGCGTATCGAATTTGGGAGAATAAAAATGGAACAGCATGAGATTCGTAAACGATTAAAAAAAGAGTTGGATAAGGGACGGTATGAGCACACGAAAGGTGTCATGTATACCGCCGGATGTATGGCGATGGCTTATGAGACATCGATCGAGCAGGCGATGCTCGCAGGTCTGCTCCACGATTGTGCCAAATGTATTCCGGACGATGAGAAGCTTCAGATCTGTGAGGAACATGACATTCCCATCAATGCCGTAGAATATGAGAGCCCGTTTCTGCTGCATGCCAAGCTGGGAGCTTATCTGGCAGAGACGGTCTATGAAGTAAAAGATCCTGAGATCCTGCACGCCATCAAGGTGCACACAACCGGCGCGCCGGATATGAGTACGCTCGATAAGATCATCTATATTGCGGATTATATCGAGCCGGGAAGGAACAAGGCCGCAGATCTGCCAAGGGTGCGGAAACTGGCATTTGAAGATCTGGATGCCTGTATGGCGGAGATTCTCTGCGACACATTGAAATACCGCTCCAGGGTCGGCGGACCGTTAGATCCCTCCACACAGCTTGCCTATGAATTCTACCGGCAGTACCAGAAGGAACAGACAGATCCGGTTTGACGGATTACCTGTTAAAACGAACAAAGAACAGATAGAAAGGAAACATGCAATGACATCACAGGAATATTGTAAAATAGCAGTAGCGGCTTTGGAAGACCGCAAGGCGGAGGATGTTAAGATCATTGATATCCGTGAGATTTCACCGGTTGCAGATTATTTTGTGATTGCGGACGGAACGAATCAGAATCAGATTCAGGCAATGCGTGATGCCTGCGAAGAGGCATTATACAAAGCGGGACTTAAGACCAAACAGATCGAGGGAAATTCCAGTTCTACCTGGATTCTCATGGATTACGGTGACATTATTGTCCATATTTTTTCCAAGGAAGATCGTTTATTCTATGATCTGGAGCGTATCTGGAGAGACGGAAAGATCGTAGATGTGGCTGATCTGTAAGATTCCGGAGAAATGGAAAGGTCATAGATGCGGCGGATCCGTAAGATTCCGGAGAGACGGAAAGGTCATAGATGCGTGTTTTTGAACTTAAGAGTGTCGTAAAAAGAGTATGCCTCCCTTCTGGCTCACAGGAAAGGGGGCATACTTTTTTCTATATAATAGGAAACTTCGTTCCTGTTACATAGAAAAGCTCCGCAGGGATGTGCACTCGCGCGATGTCGCTAGAGCAACCCGCCGCAGGCGGAGAATCCTGAAAAGCAGGATTCTTTCTTGTACATTATAATAGGAATCTGCATTTTATTCCAGGAATACCGAACTTCATCAGGAAAGAAAACGGAAAATACCAATGACCTTTCCGAGAATCTGGCAATCTGGAACAATGATCGGATCCATCGTGTCATTCTCCGGCTGAAGGCGGATATAACCGTCCTCCTTATAAAAGGTCTTAACTGTAGCGGAATCCTCCACCAGCGCGACGACCATCTCGCCGTTGCGCGCGGTCGACTGCTTCTCAACCAGCACATTGTCTCCGTCGAAGATGCCGACGTTAATCATGCTTTCGCCCTTTACCCTCAACATGAACGTCTCTGCGTTCGGGAGAAATTCGGTCGGAATCGGAAAGTAGGTCTCAATGTTCTCGACTGCGAGTAACGGCTGACCGGCAGCCACATTCCCGAGAATCGGGACATTGACAACCTCGCGTCTGGTGAGGTTAAAGTTATCATCAATGATCTCGATCGCACGCGGCTTCGTCGGGTCGCGGCGGATGTATCCGTTCTTCTCAAGTGTCTCCAGATGGGAGTGGACGGAGGAGGTAGACTTCAAGTCAACTGCCTCGCAGATCTCACGCACAGCGGGCGGATATCCCTTATTCAATATCTCCTGTTTAATGTATTCAAGAATCTCTCTCTGCTTCGTGCTGATCTTGCCGTATGCCATGCATATACCTCCTGTCAATCATTACCAATGCTATTATGTATAATTTAGTTTAACACAGCATGCGTAAAAATGCAAACATATATTCCGAAAATTTGTTCGATTTTCTTGTTGACAAACGGATGTTCTGGTATTATGATAGGAACATAAACAAACGTTCGCAACAAACGTTCGGAATGAACGTTCGATTAACATGACAGGAGGTATTCTTATGAGAAGCAGAAGAGCAGCGGTAAAGGCGCAGAGACGCACATTCATGTTGGGATTGATGGTTTTAACCGTCATTGTGATCGGTTCTGTCCTGCTGGGAACGATCCGCACACAGGCGGCTCCTGCAGAACCTTCTTATAAATATTACACAAGCATCCAGATCCAGAAGGGAGATACCCTCTGGAATATCGCAGATGAATATATCACAGACGATTACGACAGCATGGACGAATATATGGAGGAGATCTGTGCGATCAATCACATCCTGCCGGGGGACATTCATTCCGGACAGTATCTGACCATCCCGTATTATTCGGCAGAACATCTCAAGTAAGATGGTATTTTTTGTGCAGCGTCTCCGGTCGGTTGTGTTTTTTGGGTAAGTACGGTATAATGAATTCTGACGAGCTCATATTGTGCGGGAAGGCAGCACAGAGAATATGAATTACGGAGGATGAGTTATCTCGTATGATAAAGTTTATCTATGTCATTTTAATGAATCTTTTCAGAGCGCCTTATATGATACCGAAGATGCGCAGGGAGGCGGATCATCCTGAAAAGTATAGTGTAGAGGAGCGCTACGCGCTGGCGCGCCATGTGATTCGCCTGATGAAGGTAACCGGCGGCATCCACACAAAATCTTATGGCACAGAGCTGCTTCCGACAGAAGGCGGCTACATGATGTATCCGAATCATCAGGGAAAGTACGACGCACTCGGCATTATCTACACCCACAGGGAGCCATGTTCGCTTGTGATGGATAAGGCGAAGTCCAATACCATACTGGTTCGTGAATTTGTGGATCTGCTTCAGGGAAAGCGGCTGGATAAGAAGGATGTCAGACAGGCATTGACGATCATCAATGAGGTATCCGAGGAAGTAAAGCAGGGAAAGCGTTATATTCTGTTTCCGGAGGGCGGATACGAATTTAACAATAAGAACCATGTGTGTGATTTTAAAGCCGGCAGTTTTAAGATTGCGTTAAAGACAAAGGCACCGATCGTACCGGTGGCTCTGATTGATTCTTATAAAGTTTTTAACAGCTTTTGTTTGGGACCGGTCACCACGCAGGTACATTATCTGAAACCGATCTTATACGATGAATATGGCGGTCTCAAAACGCATGAGATAGCGGATCTGGTGAAGGTATGTATCCAGGAAAAGTTAGATGAAGTTCTTAAGCCAGCAGAAGCTCCGGTCGGATGACTGGAGCTTCTTTGTGAGCTGCTTTTTTTATAAACAGCTTTTTGTTTGTCAGAGTCTTGCCAGAGCCACGGATCTGATAGGACTTAAGGCGATGGATGCATCTCCGGGGAACACTAGACATCACGGAGCTTTACATATTTGGCTGCGCTGCGTCGTCGATCATCGTCGATGGCAGCGTAATGCTTCCGCGTCGTGTTGACGTCCTTATGGCCGAGTACATCCGCGACCAGATAGATATCCCCCGTCTCGCGATAGAGGGAGGTGCCGTAGGTACTGCGCAGTTTGTGCGGTGTAATATGCTTTAAGCTGGTCACCAGTTTTGCATATTTTTTGACCAGATTTTCGACCGAACGCACGCTGATTCTCCGGTTCTGCAAGGAGAGAAAGAGGGCGTTGATACTGCCGTCTTCGGCGGTTATTTTCTGGCGCTCAACCATATAAGCGAGAAGTGCTTCGCGTACTTCTTCCCCAAAGTATACAACAACCTCTGCGCCGCCTTTTCGGTGAATCTTGATGCCGTTATTGCGCATATCCACGTCTTCCAGATCGAGTCCGACACATTCCGAGACACGGATTCCGGTTCCGAGGAGCAGCGTCATAAGGGCGAGATCTCTTGTCTTTGTGCGGTCGTGATATTTTTGCTGGCGTGGAGTCAGACTTTCACCGGATTCGACTTCGTCTAACAGCCTCGCGACCTCATCGATATCCAGCCGGATAATATTTTTGTCGTGAATCTTGGGCATGTCCACTTTCACGGCCGGATCATTTTTTATCAGGTCGTTTTTGAAATAGTAGCGGTAAAAGGAGCGGAGAGAGGCCAGCTTTCGCTTGATACCGCGCTCGTCGTTCGTGTGCTCTACACCGTTTTTTTCGTAATACTTCAGATAGGAGAGATATTCCTCGATATCCATAGGCGTGAGCTCGTCTAAAAGCGAGAGCGGAATATCCTTTACGGTATAGTTCTGGCAAATGGGATTCACATCGCAGAGATAGTCAAAAAAACAGCCGATATCGTAAGCATACGCGATTCTAGTACGCGAGGAAGTGGTTGACTCAATGCCAATGAAAAACTGTTTGCAGAAATCCGGAAGCTGTTCCAGAAGCTTGCGCAATTTTACTTCATTTTTTACATTCACATTTTCATAATATGCTTTTTCTTTCATAAACGAATTGAATTCTCCTTTTCCTCAGCGATGTCTGTCTGCCATCCGGGGATATTTCCATGTAATACTGCATGAAAAAGCTGTTTTTTGGCTCCGGGATGATCCAGATTGATCTGTCGGATCAGATTTTTCACGTAAGCACGCTGTGTGTGCCCGTCTGCAGGACATGGATTGGCGACGACCGGAAGCTTCATCTTATTCCGAAATCCTTTTACTTCCGCTTCAGAGACGTATAGTAAGGGGCGTATGACCACAAGCTGTGTGCGGTCTAAATGTGTGCTCGGTGGAAACGCATAGAATCTTCCCTCAAAAATCATAGAAAGAAACGCCGTCTCAATCACATCATCCATGTGATGTGCGTAGGCAACCTTATTGCATCCTAATTCCAGAGCCGCCTCATTGAGTGCTCCCTTGCGCATTTTGGCGCACAGCGCACACGGAGATCCCTTGACTGCTTTGTCCGACACGCTGTCGCCGTGAAACAGGATACGTGCAATCTCTGTTTTTACAATGTGGTACGGTACCTTAAGTTCCTCGCAGAGCTGCTTTATGGGAGTAAGATCAAAAGAGTCATATCCCAGATCGACGGTGATTGCCGTGAGTGTGAATTTCTTCGGATAAAAGCGTCTGAGTCCGGCAAGCGCGTAGAGGAGAGTGAGAGAGTCCTTGCCACCGGAAATGCCGACTGCAATGTGATCGCCCTCTTTGATGAGTTTATAATCGTCAACCGCCTGGCGCGTATAGCTTAAAAGTTTTTTTAATTCCATAGATTGCATATCACCTCGTAACTATTTTATAATGAAATTATCTGTCATGAAATGATCTATCATGAAATGAAAGTCAGGATCAACGAAGCAAATAATTCAAAAAGGAGATTGATAAAATGAAGTTTGTAATACAGCGCGTAACCGAGGCATCCTGCACGGTAGACGGCAATGTCACCGGCGCAATTCAAAAAGGATTTTTGGTTCTGATCGGAATTGCCGATACCGATACGACCGCAATCGCCGATAAAATGATCAAAAAGCTGTTGGGGCTTCGTATTTTTGAGGATGCGGACGGAAAAACAAATCTATCGTTGGCGGACGTCGGCGGAAGTCTTTTGCTGATCTCGCAGTTTACCTTATATGCGGACTGCCGCAAAGGAAACCGTCCTTCCTTTGTCCGTGCCGGGAAGCCCGAAATGGCGAGCCGGATGTATGATTATATTGTCGCACGGTGCAAAGAACAGATTCCAGATACCGGCTGCGGTATTTTCGGTGCGGATATGAAGATCTCTCTGTTAAATGACGGTCCGTTTACCATTTTGCTGGATTCCGAAGAGATCTGTTAAAACAGAACCCGTAAAACATCCGGCACAGCGTAGAACAGAGTTATGGTTGTTTTATGCTAGCAACTATTCGTTAAACTTGTGTTTTGCGAATAAATATCTGTATCTCTACTATAGCACACCGATGCCCGCATTTCAAGGAATATGTGCGTTTTTCCTGCATTTTGCCGGTGTTTGTTTGCGCAGACATAAAGAGGCGGCACCTTAAATCAAATAAGTGCCGCCTCTTTGAAACCATTTGAAACCATTTCGTTCACGTTGTATGATATTAGCCGATGATGTTATCTGGATGCATCGAGAATTTCGCGGAACTTTAAGATCATATCAATACAACCGTCAATTCCCAGTTTACCGGAGTCCAGTGTCAGATGATAGCTCTGGGAATCGCCCCATTTTTTGCTCGTATAATAGTTATAATAACTTGCACGCTGCTTATCCTGTTTCTGGATCAAATCCCTGGCTTTGCTTTCCGTAATATTGGCGCGCTGGCTGATAATCTTAACGCGTTTGTCCATGTCCGCATGAATAAAGATATTGATGCAGTCCGGATTGTCCGATAATGCGTAATCGGCGCATCTTCCGACAATCACGCAGGATTCCCGCTCCGCAATCTTTTTGATGGTGTCAAACTGCGCCAGGAACACTTTGTGGTTTAAAGGCATATCGAGAAACGGTGCCGAATGATAGCCGTTCAGCGAATATGTATCCATGACCAGGGAATACAAAAAGCTGCTGGTCGGTTTCTCATCATGATTCTCGAAAATCTCCTCGCAGAAACCGCTTTCCTTTGCCGCCTGCTGTAACAATTCTTTGTCGTAGAGCTTAATTCCAAGATGTTCCGCAAGCTTTTCGCCGATTTCTCTTCCCCCGCTGCCAAATTCACGACCAATGGTATAGATTTTGTTGCCCATAAAAGATCCCGCCTTTCCTAACATTCTATGAATATATTATAATACATTTTTTTGAAAAACGGAATTATTTTTTGAAATTATCGCAAATCTTTCAGAATTTTTTCAAAATATTCTGGAAGAGGCGCCGTAACCTCCATGTACTCTCTGGTTCTCGGATGAATAAAGCCGATCGTCATGGCATGAAGTGTCTGCCCTTGCAGCCTGTAGGGACTCCTTCCGCTGGAATACAGCGTGTCGCCAAGCAGCGGATGACCAATGCTTGCCATGTGCACGCGGATCTGATGGGTGCGCCCGGTCTCCAGTTTAAACTCCATGTATGTGTACCGCTCAAAGCGTTCCAGAACCTTGTAATGGGTGATGGCAGGCTTGCCGTTTTTCTCATTGATCGCCATTTTCTTGCGCTCGATTGGATGGCGTCCGATCGGCGCATTGACGGTACCCTCCTCCTCTTTCACCACACCGTATACGATGCCGCGGTAGCGCCGGTTCACGGAATGTTCCTTGATCTGCTCCGCAATAAAGACATGGCTCTCATCATTTTTGCAGACAATCAGTGAACCCGTTGTGTCCATATCGATGCGGTGTACGATGCCCGGGCGGATCTCCCCGTTGATGCCGGACAAACTGTCCCTGCAGTGATACATGATGGCATTGACAAGCGTGCCGGCGTAATGTCCGGCGGACGGGTGGACAACCATTCCCTTTGGTTTATTGACGACTAAAAGATCGTCATCCTCGTAGAGAATATCAAGCGGAATATTTTCCGGAAGAATCGGCGTCTGTACCGCATCCGGGATCTCAACGCAGATCATATCATCCGCCTTTAACCGGTAGTTGGCTTTCTGCGTCGTATCATTGACAAGCACATGCCCCTCTTTGATCAGTTTTTGAAAAAAGGAGCGCGACTGCGCCGCATCTGTCTCGCTGAAAATGAGATTCAGATACTTGTCCAGCCGCTCTCCCTCATATGCAATTCCCGCTTCAAATGTTTCTCTATTCATTGTCTTTTTTCTCCGAAGAATGTTGTCTGGAAGAACCCGAAGGGAAAATCTGTTCAAAATCTTCTTCTTTGTAATAGAACAGACATAAAAAGATCAATAAAAATGCCGCTGCTGTCACATAAATATCCGCAACATTAAAGATCGGAAAATTGATCAGGCTGAAATAGAAAAAATCTACCACATAGCTCTGTCTGACGCGGTCGATGAAATTCCCGATGGCTCCCGCAAAAAACAGTACGGCAACCGCATTGAGCCAGAAAAAGTGTCTCGTGGCGGGAAGTTTTTTGAAAAAAAGATACAGAATAAGCAGCGTCACCACGACGGTAACGGGAATCAGAATTATCAGCTTATTCTGCATCATTCCGAATGCGGAGCCACGGTTCTCCAGATAGCGCAGCTCAAACACGCCGTCTATGAGTACGTTGGACGGCTGATTCTTCAAATGGGCTACCGCAAGCATTTTGGTAAACTGATCGAACAGAATGAGGAGCACTGCAGCCACACAGCCGGTCAGATTGCGTTTCAAAATAGGTGAATGATCTTTCATAGATAAATTGTCCTTCCATGTTGTTTTCCCTGCCAGACCGGGATTACGCCCGGCATACATAACGAATGCCGTCCAGAATCTGCGCGTCGCTTAACTCGCGGTAAATATAGGCATCTCCGATGGTATGCAGCAGAATAAATTTGACCTGGTTTCCGACCATTTTCTTATCGGATTTGGTGGCAGAAAGCACAGCATCCGTTGAGATTCCATCGATCTGTGTCTGAAATCCAAAGGCAGACAGGCACTGCCTGATACCGGCAAGCTGCTCCTCGGTCAGATTTCCCTGTTTTTTAGAAAGATAAGCCGCAGCAAGGATTCCAAGCCCCACGCATTCCCCATGGTATAGGGAAAAGCCGCATAATTTCTCGATGGCATGCCCGATGGTATGACCAAAGTTCAACAGTGCGCGGTCTCCCTTCTCCGTCGGGTCGTGCTCTACAACTTCGCGCTTGATCTCACAGCTTCGGGCGATCATCTCTTCCATGACAGCCGGCTCCAGTGCCAAAATGGCATCATGATGTGCCATCAGCCATTCATAGTAAGCGGCATCCTTGATAAGACCGTGTTTTATAATCTCTCCCATCCCGGAAATGATCTGCCTGGAAGGAAGGGATTGCAGGACGGACAGGTTCATATAGACCAGTTTGGGCTGATAAAAAGCACCCACCATATTTTTGTACTGCATAAAGTCCACGCCGGTCTTCCCGCCGATGCTGCTGTCTACCTGGGAAAGCAGCGTGGTCGGCACCTGGATAAAATCAATGCCGCGCAGGTAGGTCGCCGCCGCAAAACCGGTAAGATCGCCGACAACGCCACCGCCTAAAGCGACAAGCAGATCCTGACGGTCAAAATGCTGCTCGATCAGCGTCTGGTACAAAGCGTTTACCGTCTCAAGATTTTTATTGTGCTCTCCTGCCTCAAACGTATGAAGAATGACCGTGTCAAACTCTTTTTCCAACAGATCCTGTACGTCCCTCGCATACAAAGGCGCAACGTTGGAATCGGTCACAATGCAGATTTTCTGACTGCGCCCGTAGCCAAGTTCCTGCAGAAACGCAGGGAGCATTGAAAAATCATGAACCAGTTCAATATGATAAATGATACTGTCGTTTGCTTTTACCGGAATCGATTTTGCCATGAAAAACTCCTTTCAGTTTGCATAGAGGTCGTAATGTATTTTGAGCCGTCCCTTTCCGGTCGTCCCGTATTCCCCGCGGTAGATAAAGCGTCCGTAACCGCGGACAGAAATAATATCATCCGCATGGCAGGTATAGGATGGATTCTGCATCAGCTTTCCGCTGACAAAAACCTTTTCCTGGCGCAGCAAAAGCGATGCCTGACTGCGGGACAGATGATAAATGCACGCGATGACGGCGTCAATCCGGTCTGAGGTTACGATCCCGTCCTGTGACTGGAATTCCTGTGTGACCTTAAGATCCGTCAGGCTGCACGGCTCGACTTTCACGAGGGTGTGGCGTATCTTTTCAAGATGCTCCGCAAAATAGTCCGCAACGGTCTCCTCACACAGCAGATAAGCTTCCTGCTCCCCTACCAGAATATCGCCTAATTTGCAGCGTTCAATGCCAAGCTGCATCAGCGATCCGAGGATGTCCCGATGTCCAAGCTTCTCGGCAAATTTGGGATAAGCCGGGGTGATTTTTAAGGCGGAAATGGGATATTCCCAATCATAATAAAGAGCATCAGGAAGAAAGGCAATCATCTGACGCTCTGCACATGGAATACCGCCAAAACATTCGGTCCTCGTCGCAAACAGCTTCTCGGACTGGTGGTATATATTCAATTCATTTAAATTGAGGAAATCGCTGAATAGAACGATTCCCTTGCGATCCGCCTGTCTGGAGAGATCAAGCAGACGCTTCTGACAAAGATCCTGTTCGTTCATAGACTCTAAAAATCGGTCTGGACACTGCGTGTCGACTGGAACGTGTCTACCAGACTTAAGAAATCGCCGGAAATGTCAACCGATGCCGGTGTAATGATAAAGATATAGTTGGAGATCTTCTGAAGATTACCGCTGATTGCAAAGCAGGAACCCGATGTAAAGTCGATAATCCGCTGTGCGATCTCGACGTCCAGTCCCTCAACGTTCAATACGACCGTGCGGTTATTGAGAAGCGTCTCTGTAATCTCTCGGGCATCTTCCACTGAGGTTGGTTTGATGACACATACTTCCATGCCGCTTCCTCCCTGCTTCTTGACCGGGCGAATCGGTGTGACCTTCGGAGAACTCTTGACGGCTTTCTCGTGGATAGAATGATCTTCTTCATAATCATCATCCTCCGCCTTCTTCTTGTCCTTGCGGAAAGAACTCTTCGGTTTTACCGGTTCATCCTCTTCATAATCATCATCGTAATCATAATCTTCATTGTAAAAATCGTCGTCATCGTCCGGATTAAGACGCATGACATTTAAAAATTTATCTAAAACACTCATGTTATACTCCTAATGCGATTCATTGCTTTTTTTGTAATTGCGTGCACCGAAAATTCCGGTTCCGACACGCACCATCGTCGCTCCTTCTTCAATGGCAACCTCGTAATCTCCTGTCATACCCATAGACAGAATTTCCATAGATACATTATCTATGTTTTTATTTGTTATGTCAACAGATAATTGCTTTATTTTCCGAAAATAAAGGCGGTTATCCTCCGGATTTTCAACGAACGGCGCAATCGTCATAAGTCCCTTGATCCGCACATTTTCCAGTTTGGAAATCTCTTCCACAAGCAACATGGCATCTTCTGCCGTTGTGCCGAATTTGGTCTCCTCGCCGGCGATATTGACTTCCACCAGAATCGGCACGATGATGCCGCGTTTCTTTGCCTGGATATTGATCTCTTCTGCCAGCCGGTATGTATCAACCGAATGAATCAGGGCAACCTTTCCGACAATATATTTGACCTTGTTGCGCTGCAGATGGCCGATCATGTGCCAGCGGATGTCGGACGGGAGCTGCTCCATTTTATCGCACAGTTCCTGCACTTTATTTTCTCCGAAATCGCGGACGCCCTCCCCGTAGATTTCCAGCAGCATTTCCAAAGGTTTTGTTTTGCTGACAGCGATCAACGTCACTTCCTCGCGGGAACGGCCTGCACGCTTACAAGCCTCCTGTACATGCTCTTCCACTGTTTTTAAATTTTCCTTTAACATATCTATTTCCTCCGTTTAATTGATCAGATCATTTTCGTGAATTTTGCTTCCGTCGAGCGCTATATGGTCATAGAGCGCAATTCCGTAGGTTGTCCCGGTCCGCACGATGGCGTATTCCTCATTCTGATAGAGAATGTCGATCTGTTTGAAGATGGCATATCCCTTATTGATATTATAAACGCCCTGCAGGCTCGCCGTGCCGGAACCGATCTGGTACGTCTCCGTAGAATCCGCCTTTCGGATGATATCCGAAGCGCCAACCTCCTCACCGTCGATGTAATAATCGGTATCCGTCTCATAGTAGATGGTCGGGGCAATGAACTCCGCCCCTGCTTTCCCGGAGGAATCGCTCCTCTGCACCAGAATGCCCAGACTGCCGGAATCGCCGCCTTTCATGAAGAAATCCTTGGGAACGGTATAGAATTCCTTCTCCGTGATGGCGGAATTGGGGATCTTAAGTCCGGTCTCCTCACTAAGCAGCAGCTCCACCTCGGCATAGCGATCCTTGGCATAGCGCACCATCCCCGAGCGAAGCGTCAGAATCAGATAGGTGGAACCTTCCTTTTCCGTGATGGTATAGGTCGCATAGGTCGTGGTGTTATCCTTCATAAAACGCAGCTGCAAGGTATCATCGTCCGCCAGCCGCTTTGCCAGATCGGAGCCGATTGGAATGACAAGCGACCAGTATTCACTTGTAATCAGCTTATATAGAGGGGCTCCTGCCGCAACCTGCAGTGCCCGCTGACCGTCCGTGCGGTCGTAGGATGCCTCGTCAAACATGGACGACTGAAACGTATCCGTGGTAACGCCCTCATACCCGTCGGTGGAATAGACGACAATGCCGGGCTGATCGGCATGATAGGTGTGAAATGTATTTTCTGCCTGCGCCGCCGCGGCGTAATCAGAGATTCCGTCCAGCGCGGCAAGGCTCAAGGATTCATTCAGTGCAGAGTCAAGATCTTCCTTAAACGTGGAAACGTTATAAAAATTCTGGGCGCTGTAGGAAATCTGAAATTCGCTTATGGAATTCTCAATCTCCGAGAGATCATGCGCACTCAGATTGGAAGCGTTGCCGGCTGCCTCCTCGATTTTCTTGGACACACTGCCACCTTCATCGACGGAGCAGATCAGATTTCCGTAACCCACCCGGGAAGCTTCCTTTACATATACATTCAGCGCCCCCGCCGTATCCGAGGAATAGACCTGCTCCTGGCGCAGAATCAGTCCGCGGTATATATTATTTTCTGCCATCGTGCCCTGCTCTACTTCATACGTGGAAATATGCTCCGTCGTCATGTAGGAGAAAATGTTAAATATCAGATAGATAAAAATAATAATAAAAATGATCATTCCGATATTGACATTAAACGGCTTGCGATAGCGAACCACTTTTTTATTTTTACTCAAAAAATGCCCCACCTTTTTTCAAATTCAACATTTTTATTCTACCATTTTCAGCCTCGGAAAACAACTTTTTAGCGGCAATAAATTCGGGATTTGTTCGCGGAGTGAACAACAAGTCTGACAAAGCAGAATAAAACCGGCGCAGCATGTCCATACTATGATAGAAAAAGGAGGCATAGAAAATGAATACAAATTGGTTGGATTATACACTGCTTACGCTGGTGATTATCGGAGCCATTAACTGGGGACTGATCGGATTTTTCCGTTTTGACCTCGTTGCCTTTATTTTTGGCAATATGTCATGGTTCTCCCGGATCATCTATGCGCTTGTCGGACTCGGCGGTCTCTATCTGATCAGCCTGTTCGGGCGCATCCGCTCTGTCGATCAGGCATAAGAAGTCCCTGCCGGCAAAGAAAAAGTGCTGTATCACTACAGCACTTTTCTTACGGCATTTTACATTTTATAAGGAAATGACAATTTTTGCTTTGGCGCAATCCGGAAGAGATGCCTCGTTCCTGGAGACGCTTAAAACAAATTTTACGTTGTATTTTTCACTGATGATATCCAGTTTCTGAATTGCATGACAGATCTCGTCATCCGTCTCTACGGAAGCGATCGTAAGAAAGCTGTCCAGATACATTTCTTCCAGATCATGATCCTGTGAAACAATACCACAGATAAATCCGAGGAACTCATCACAATTATCGATCGGATAATCGGTAACATTGATGAGACGAATCTTGTTGCTGAGTTCGTACATATGCTTCTGACTCTTATCAAGGTATACAATGCTTCCGGATGCAGAGGCAACCGCAGCATTTACCTTGGTCAAAAGCTCTTTTGTCTTCCCTTTTCCCTTTTCGCCTGAAATAATCTCTATCATAGTCATTTCCTCCTGCTGATGCTGCTTTCTACACAAAATCCGTTAATATGTATAAAAGCAGTTGATTTTATAAATTGATTATAGTCTATATGCACATAAAATACAACCAATTTTCAAATAAATATAAACAATCAGGGATCCACCGTCTAAATGGCGAATCCCTGCAGCATTTCGTTCATTAAAAGATAGAGATTGGACTTACCGTCCGCTTTGAATACGATCGATATGATCGGCTGGCCGGATGGATTATACGAATACAGTACCAAGCAGTACCCCGCCTCGCCCGTGGTTCCGGTCTTACCGCCCACAATCTGAAATCCGTCCGGTGTGGTTGCATTCCCGGTCAGATACTGATTGGTGTTCTCCCACGTATGGGTCACTGCCTCGCCGGAAGCGTCGGTATAGGTAACATCGTAGGAGGTTGTGCCGATGATGGATACAAAGGTATCGTTTTTGATTGCATTGGAAAAAATCAGATACATATCATAGACACAGGTGTAATGGTTCTCATCCGGAAGGCCGTTCGGATTGACAAAATGGGACCTTGTCGCCCCCATTGCTACCGCCTCCTGATTCATCAGTGCCGCAAACGAATCGACATCTCCCGATATGTATTCCGCAATGGCAACTGCGGCGTCGTTCCCGCTGCGCAGCATCAGACCGTATAGTAAATCCCGAAGCCGGATCACGTCACCGGCTTTTAAATTGCAGACGGAAGAGTCGGATGCCTGATTGACGGCGTTCTCGCTGACCGTCACCATAGCGTCCAGATCATCACAATATTTTAAGGCAATGTACGCCGTCAGAATCTTTGTGGTGCTGGCGGGATAGAGCCGCTCATACAGATTCTTGGCATACACTACGGTATTTGTCTCAAGATTAAACGTGCCTGCGCCCTCTGCCACCTGGGAATCCGTGGAATCCGTTCCGATCGCCACATCTTCCGAAACGCAGAGATCACTCGCAAAATAAGACTTTGCCTCTGCGGTGCCATTCGAGGACAACCCGAAATCCGCTGCGGTTGCATACACGTCATAGGGCTGTTCGATGACAGCTGACGTCTTGCCGCATCCGCTGACGCAGGAAACGGCAATCAGAAGGGACAGACAGATCCATTTATTTATACATTTCACGCCACTCTAAGTCTCCTCTGTCCAGTGATTTGATTAACAACTCGGCCGTTGCCAGATTGGTTGCAAGCGGAATATTGTGGGTATCACAGATGCGCACAACCGTATTGACATCCGGCTCATGGGACTTCGGAGTCAGGGGATCGCGCAGAAAGATCACAAGGTCGATCTCATTGTGTTCGATCTGTGCTCCGAGCTGCTGTACGCCGCCTAAATGTCCAGCCAGATATTTGTGGACGTTTAAGTTGGTGACCTCCTCGATCAGTCTCCCTGTCGTTCCTGTTGCATAAAGTTCGTTTTTACATAAAATTCCACGATAAGCAATGCAGAAATTCTGCATGAGTTTTTTCTTTGAGTCATGTGCAATCAATCCGATGTTCATAATTTAAGTCCCCCCTGTTAATATTTTTTCGGCTGCAGACCTACATTAAGAACAAGCCCTATACCGATATATAATGACCATAGCGACGTAAGCCCATAGCTGACAAACGGGAGCGTAACACCGGTATTCGGCAGTAATCCCGTCGCTACACAGATATTGACGATACTCTGAAATCCAATCAATGCCGCCATGCCGCAGCAGATCAGTCTGCCCGCCGCATCTTTTGCTTTTCTAGCAATAAATATACACTCAATCGTAATGAAAAGCAAGAGAATTAT
>ERZ773164.1920-NODE-1920-length-18849-cov-4.875599_pt1 | contig 18849 bp, 19 predicted proteins | sample MGYA00511917_ERZ773164 | MGnify/ENA primary metagenome ERZ773164 (study PRJEB29015, sample SAMEA2737847) | human gut metagenome | biome: human gut; feature: human-associated habitat; material: faeces | place: China | collected 2012 ...
TCAAAGCAAATCACAAGTATTGAGAAAGGAGTTTAATTAACATTAATACGACACGCTCATCAGGGCGTGCATCAATCACAGCTTATTCTTGCGTTGGATAACGAGTATAACAAACGTAACATAGATACTATGATTGTCGGACCGGATGAAACGAGCCTCGTGGATTCAAAAACTGCATATGAGGCGCTGACAACTGAAGCAAAAGCAGCATTGGGTAGATTTGATACACATACATATAGTGACCGCAGTAGTGAAAACTTTGCGGCATTGAAGCAAACGGCTGTGAATAGCGGAAAGAACTTCTGGATGAGCGAGGTTGATAACGGAAACTTAGCCGGAACAAATGCGAAGAATATGGGTGCAGGTTTAAGCTTGGCAGTGAATATACTTGAAGATATGAACTCTATGCAACCCTCTGCCTGGGTAATGTGGGATATTCTTGATAAGCATAAGGACGCTGAGTTCGTGGCTCCAAACGGTACAAATTCCGAGGCAAACACTTCAAATGCGCAGCATATCGGAACTTGGGGAGTAGGGATGGTAAACCATGACACGAAGGAAATAGAACTTACCCAAAAGTATTATGTTTATGGTCAGTTTACAAAATATATAAATCCGGGTGATACAATCATTGCGTCATCGCCTACAACGCTGGCTGCATATAACAAAGATACCGGCGCAATAAAAATTGTTGCGGTAAATACAACCGGTGATACACAGAATTACAGATTTGACTTATCGGCGTTTTCACAAACAGGAACAAGCGCAAAAATTATACGCACAAGCGGTTCATTTACAGACGGAGAACATTGGAAAGATGTAGGAACTGCGGAAGTAAAAGACGGTAAATTCCGCTTTGATTTACCGGCAAACTCAGTTACAACATTTGTGATTGATTGATAACAACAGATGTGTAAAAGAAACTATATGAGCACAGCATTTTAATTAGGCTACATTCATATATAATAAAAACCAGGCTTGTGACAATGAAGCCAACAAGCCTGGTTTTTATCTTTGGAAACAGATACTTATATTGTATAATTAGAATATAAAAATATATCAAAGGAGAACAAAAATGAAAACAAAGTTATTTTTAGTGCTGGCCGTGCTGTTGGCTATTACGGGAATAACCTCGTATGCAGAGCGTTTGGACAATATAAGTATTGTCGAGGATGTTAAGTGCTATCAGGAAAATGAGAGCATATATGTGGCGAGCGAAAGTGAACGGGATATTTTCGTTTATACTGCGGTATACAATGCGGACGGAGCATTAAAAAATGTTAAAAAAATTAAAAAATCAATAAAGGATGAGACAGAGTTTACGAATATATATCCGTCAGGCTTAAAAAACGGTGAATATTATAAAATATTTGTATGGGACAGCAATATGCGCCCCCTAACAAATGTAATTTATGATATGCCTAATGTTGATACACCGTGGGACAATCAAGCGGAATTCCCGTCCTTAACAGCAGCTGATAATGGTATTAATCCAATCGCAGATAAATTTACAAGAAAAGAATGGACAGGAACGGACTATACTGCGGAGGACGGTTCCAAGCAGAATTACTGTGATGTATTTTCAATAAATACTATTGACGCGTCAGTTCCACTTATCGCATACGACAGCGAGATCTTAGCAAGAAACGGAGCTATAAATTATGACAGAGAAAGCTCACCGTACTATCAGCTTTTGACAGGCGAAAACAGCGATTGGCAGCTTAATGTGTTTAATACTGACGAGCTGGCAACTCCGACTATCAATGCGGGATATATGAACAGTGATTATACCGTAAATACAGCTGATGGCTGGAAAACTGTTCAGCTTCCGTGCAGCTGGACGATGCAGGGCTTTGACTATACAATTTATGACAATTACCAAAACCCGTGGCATAATACAGAAACAGTGGAATGTCCAAATGCGCCCGTAAAGCATAACCCCGTTGGACTTTACAGAAAAACCTTCACCGTAAATGACAGCTTATATTCAAATAACGGAAGAATATATCTTTCATTCCAGGGCGTCGAGTCTGCGTATTATGTTTATATAAACGGAAAACAAGTCGGCTATAGCGAGGACTCGTTCAGCCCACACGCTTTTGATGTTACAGATTATCTGAACAAAGATGGAGAAAATCTGCTTGCGGTCGAGGTACATAAATTCTGTGACGGAACGTGGTTTGAGGATCAGGATATGCTTTATGACGGAGGAATTTTCAGAGACGTATACCTGTATTCCGCACCGCTTGTGCAGATAAGCGATTATGCTGTTGAAACTGATTTGGATAATGAATTTAAAAATGCGGATTTAAAGCTGTCGGTCGATGTAAAAAATCTGAGTACGTCTGAGCTGTCAAATTATGCTGTATTTACAAATCTTTTTGATGCAGACAGTAAAAGTGTATTTACACAAAATACTAACTTGTCGGCAATACCATCAAACGGTACTGTTACAGCGGATATTAGCAGAAAAATAACCGCTCCGGAGCTTTGGTCGGACGAAAATCCGTATTTATATACGCTTGTTATCTCGCTTTATGACAAAACTTCGGGTAAGCTGTTTGAAAGTGTGGGACAACAGCTTGGATTTAGAGAAATAACATTTATAAGCACAAACACAAACAGCAACGGCGATAGCATTGCCACGACATATGAGCCTATAAAAATCAACGGAAAGCATCTGCTTATTAAAGGCGTAAACCGCCACGATACTGATACCGCATACGGTAAAACAACACCAAAGGAGTCGCTTGAAAAGGACATTGAGCTGATGAAGAAGTACAACATCAATGCTATTCGTACTTCTCATTATTCAAATGACGAATATTTGTATTATCTGTGTGATAAATACGGTATTTACCTTATGGCGGAAACAAACATTGAAGCAAACGCGCTGATGAAGGACACCATCACTGCCGGTTCAGAGGCTAAAAAAGCTCTCTTTAAGAAGATGTGTATGGACAGAACAAATACCGCATATGAGCGTCTTAGAAACAGAACGTCCGTAATTATGTGGTCAATTGGAAATGAGAGCGTTTATACAAGCAATGCAGCAAGCTCCGATTATATGTGGCGCGATATGATTCAGTTCTTTAAGACCAACGACAAGACGCGTCCTGTACATTCCGAGAGCCATTCATCAAACGGAACTGCCGATGTCGGAACAGATATGGCAAGCAATATGTATCCGCTCGTGTCAACAGTGAAAACAAGAGCTACTAAACAGGTTCCTTATATTATGTGCGAGTATGCCCACGCTATGGGCAACGCCGTAGGAAATCTTGAAGAATATTGGGACGCTGTAAGAAGCTCGGATTATATGATGGGCGGCTTTATATGGGATTGGGTTGACCAGTCGAGAATTACGGAATATACAAAAAGCGGCGCGTGGAACTATTATGCTGATGAAAACGCACATAAGAGTTTGTATGCTGATAAGATGGACGGTAAATATTTTGGTTACGGCGATGACTGGGGCGGCAAACAAAAGGACAGCAACTTCTGTATAAACGGACTTGTTTCGCCTGACAGAGATGTTCAGCCTGAGCTTTACGAAGTGAAATATGTATATCAGAATTTCCATTTTACAATAAATGAAAATGATAAGCACAGCGTTTCAATATATAATGAAAGCAACTTTACAAACCTTAACGAATACGACTGTAAGTGGGAGCTTACCGAGAACGGAACGGTTATTGATTCGGGAGTAATCAATGAAAGCATAGAACCAAATGAAACAAAGACTGTTAATATTCCGTATACGTTGGATAATCTAACGGCAGGCTCGGAGTATTTTCTGAATATCACCGTAACGCTTAAAGAAGATACAGATTTCAGAAATGCCGGACACGAAATTGCGCACGAGCAGTTTAAGGTGGCAGAAAGCAGAAATAACACCGCGCCCGTTATCAGCGGAGGTATTACAACATCGGACAACGCGAATGAAATTTCAGTTACAGGCGAAAATTTCGAGTTTACAGTGAATAAAACAACAGGTCAGATAGAGAATTATACATATAATAATGATGTGCTGATAAAGAACGGTCCTGTCGGAAACTATTGGCGTGCAAGGTTGGATAATGATAAAACAAGCAGTTCAGATGCGAAGAAAGGCAATATTTTTGAAACGGGTTGGCAGACTGCAATGGATACTGTAACGGTAGAGGAAACGACTGTTTCTGAACTGTCAGACAGAAGGATTGTAATAAATGTTCAGGCAATCCTCAAAAACGGCGCAAAGCAGACGGTAAATTATACTGTAAACGGAAACGGCGTCATAACCGTGGAATCCTCAATAGACGCTTCAAAAACCTCTATGACACAGTATTATCAGAAGATAGGTACGGATTTAATCTTACCTGAGGGCTTTGAAAATGTTTCATGGTATGGAAACGGTCCTGTTGAAAATTACATTGACAGAAACGGTTTTGCAAATGTGGGAGTGTACAGCGACACTGTATCAAATATGTTCTATCCGTATGTTAAGCCTCAAGACACAGGAAATCTTACGGGTGTACGCTGGATAACGGTTACAAATCCGAATGTGTCCTCCGCGTTGCTTATCGCAGGCAAAAATGAGGTGGAGGCAAGCGCATTGCACTTTACGGACTCTGATTTAAATGATAAGGGACACGTCTATGAGCTGTCACCGAGAAAAGAAACCGTTTTATCTGTAGATTATAAGAACAGAGGTCTTGGAAACGGAAGCACAAATGCGGCTTGGACACTTGACGAATACAATATAAAGAATAACCGTTCATATACCTATGAATATACAATAATTCCTTATACTGCCCAGGAAACTGATTTAAATGAGCTTGCAATGCCGTACAGAGCGGTAGGAATAAGTAAAGAGGAACAAGCATTTAACCAAATAGCTAATGCTGCTGAAAGCGGACTTGCAACTTCACTTATGAAAACGGCACTTTCAAAAGAAAATCTTGAGCTTATTGGCACCAATGTAAGCGATATATCCGTGTATATAGGATTTGATGATTTCTCATCATATCAGCAGACTGTTCTTGACGGAATGGCGGACGGGACTGTTTATGCCGACGCGCTGGAGATAGTAAATCGATTTGCGGAGCTGACAGTACAGGCTGCGGAGCAGCAGAAGGCTGACAAAGAAGCGGAAGAAGCGAAATACACTATAACAAAGCTGAAGTTAGGCAACGCGTTCAGTTCACAGGCTAACGGAACAAAGACTTCCAACGCAAAAGACGGAACAAAGATGTGCGTATGGACCAACGGTTCAACAGCTGTAAATGCTGACGGTAATTATACCAACGCGGACTTCAACTTCAAAACAAACGGATACGGAGTAAATAACGATAAAAACGCTAAGGAAGAGATGACGTTCTATCTTGGCAAAATAAAGCTCGCAGATATTGAAAGTGTTGTAGTTTACGGCGCAATGGGAAGCAAGAACACATCGGCCGATTATGTACTTTATACGACTGATTACGACTGGAACGGTGATACCACCAATCCACCGGTATATCCGGAAACAAACACTGCTACAGCAGCGGCATACGGTGCAATTACTTTAGAATGGACGGATACAAATAAATACGCAAATCCGCATACTGCAAATCTGAACGAAGCATTTGCGGAATCAAGTGAAGAAGAGGATGTATTCATACACTTTAAAGGTGGGTACCAAACGAAGGTGGATTATATCGTGATAACCTGCTCCAAGAATAAGTAATCAAGGACTAAGTATTATATATAGCATCTATGAGTGGAAAGCAAGATAAAAAGGTATGTGTTATGAACATGGCAGTTTTATGATGCAGGGATTATCGGCGCAGCATTGAGTGCGAAAGAGTAAATAATATGATAAAAGTATAGATTTCGTTGATGCAAAGGAAATAGTGATTTGTGATGATGTAAGTAGGGAAAAATTATGTTTAATATGAATTCATAAAACAATAAAATGATGGTAATAGTGCGCATTATGAAGTGGTTAAAAACCGTTTTGTAATGCGCTTTATTTTTTGTACCCAAAAACAATAAAAAGTAGTAATTTGCTTAACATATCCGCGCATTCGGAGTCTTAGTCTTTCAGAGGAGGTAAAAGACTCATTCACAAAACTGTATACGGAGAAGGGGGTGCCTTTGTGTCAACTTCCTTATCCGATAATAATGTAGATATGGCGATTTTTGATAGCTACAGCAAGACAGTAATGCGTAATATGAGTAGAAAAAAGACTGCTGTAATAAAGAAACAAAAAAATAATGAAACCGGCGGTGCGGAGGTGATGCAATATGTGATGGAGACATACGGAAAAGAGGATATGTATCCATCAGAATTTGTTGTCTCAGATGAACACGGACATAGTTGTGTTGTTACAACCGAGTGGCTATATCAAGCTATGACTAAGCTTAAGGAGTGTCAGAAAAAAGTGCTGATACTTGAATTTTGGTATGGGTTATCAAGAAAAGAAGTGGCAGAATTGTTTAGTGTCTCTGAAAAGACAATCAGCCAATGGAAAAGAAAAGCTTTTAACTTTATACGAGATTATTATGAAAGGAAACATACATAATGGACGAGAAAAAACTTGATTATGAAACAGCGTATCGCGCAGTTCACGGAGACCATGATGCGCAAATGAAAGTTTTAGCGTATTACGATAGTTATATAAATGCGTTGTCCACAGTAGAGGAAGTTGATGGTGATGGAAATATGAGACGATATATTGATGAGGATTTGAAAGCAGCGATACAGGCAGGGTATCTTGAGGCACTACCAAAGTGCAGGGTGATGCAATGATGACGTTACAAACTGATTTATTCGATTTTGCGTATGTACCAGAATGGTACAGGCATCTTTATGATTTAAAATGTATGGCTTTGCCGGAGGCATGGCAGTTTAAGAAACCTGCGGTGGAAACTAAGAATTTAGAAACACCGATATTAGAGCGATATATACATACTATCTTTCGCAAACAGGCTATTGAATTTAATTCGGAATTTGAAGAGGAGAAAGCGTCAAAATATTTTCATATAGAAAATGAATGTGCTTGCTTTCATACAGGACTTTATACGCCAAGATATAAAGGAATATACGGTTTTTTCGGCAGAAACAAAAAGATGGACTCTATGCTTGAATGGTATTTCAGAGGTTTCTGCGATGAATTGTCGCCGTGGCTCAAGTACATAGAGCCTTTACCGGAACGACCGATATATCCGATGGCGCAGCAAGGTTTGAATTTCAATCCCGAATGGCCAATAAGAGTAAATGTTGAGCATATCTTAGGCGATGAGGAAAATTTAGAAAGACTTCCCGCCAAGATACGCAAGGCTAAGAATCTGCCTCTGCTGCTGGAAACTGCGGTAGAGCTTGCAAGACGGAAGGTTGTGGTGGAGCCGGGACTTGTTACGGCACAGGGGTATATGGGACGGGTGCAGTACCTGTTGCCCATTTATCTTACGAAAATGGACAAGCCCGACCTTGCAATGACACTTACAGTAATGGACGGGTATTATTTAGGCAATACCTGTCTGACGCTTGAAATGGCGTATTTAAATGCCCGTGCAATCGCAAAGCCGATTACACCGTGGTTAGTAGAGCTTGTAAAATAGCTTTAACATAAAAGCAAAATAAATTTAATGGGGAAATGCTCGGTAAACAGTGTTTTTAACGCTGTTTGCCGGGCGTTTTTTGACCTTTACACGAAATGGGGGATTTTGTCTGAAAATGTAGGACAGCCGAATGGCTCGCATTAAAAAAAATGCGAGTTTTTTCGGCTTGTTAGAGTGCCGTTTTTCTTGCAGAAAGGCGGCACTTTTTATGAAAATCAAATATGAGTTTGTAGACGGAGATGTGGAACTTGAGGTTTCCGATGAGTGGGCGAGTGTTCTTGCAGAGCTTGACAGGCTGGAGCGGAATAATGACAAAAAGGAAAAACGCAGGCATTATTCGCTTGAGGCGCGTACATATGAGGGTGCTGATTATGCAGTAGAGGACAAGGGAATATCAGCGCTTTTTGAAGGATTGGGTGATGCTGAGAGATTAAACGAGGCTCTCACACATCTTTCAAGCAAACAGCAGGCTCTTATCAGAGCCATATACTTTGAGGGAGTAACAGTCAATGAATACGCAAAGAAGGAAGGTGTAGATCATTCGGCTATTTCTCATCGTCTTAGGACAATATATAAAAAATTAAAAAAGTTTATATAAAAATCCTCACATTTGACCTTTTATCTGTCCGTATAGTGAAGGGCATTAAAAATCAGCCTTTCGGAAAGGACGATAAAATATGAAACATACTTTAAAAATCAGTGTTTCAAAGAAACCGAGAGCAGACAGTATTGTCAACTTCCGCAGCGTTTCGGTAAGAGAGAAGTTCCTTCGTCTCTTATTCGGTATGCCGTGTAAAATGACAATTCTTGTCCCCGGTGACAGTGTGGAGGAGCTTTCCATACATGAGGTAAATGAGGGGGCTGGTATAGGATGAGCAGGATTAAACTTTTACTTGACGTTGTAAACGGTATGCGCTCACTTGCCGACAGCTTGGAAATTATGGCGAATGCGATGGCTGATGGGGATAGTATACCAAAAGAGAAAGTATCGGCGCAGAAAGGGGCAGACACGCCCTCTGTGACGCACGAACAGCTCCGTGAACTTGCGGTTAAGCTGTCCCGTGAGGGAAAGCGTGAGGAAATCAAGAGCCTTATTGAAAAATACGGTGTAAAGAATATTACAGCCGTAGCTGTGTCTGACCTTGACGCATTCTATGCTGATTTGCAGCAGATGGAGGTGGAGTAAATGCCGCCATTATGTACCGCCAAGAAGGGCGGGCGCACCGAAGGTGCGAGTTTTGCGCAAAGCGCAAAATCTACTGAACGTAAACACGCGGTTTTATCCGCGTCATCGGCGCATCGCTGGCTTGCGTGTCCGCCTTCGGCTATGCTTGAGAAGGAACTGCCCGATGAAACAACTGTGTATGCAGAGGAAGGCTCTGTCGCTCACGAGGTCGCTGAGTATAAGGTCAGGTGGTATTTAGGTGAACGGGATATTCCAATGCCTTCTACCGGAAACTTTAACGCAGAGGAGATTGACCGATACACAGACAGCTATGCGTATTATGTTACGGACAAAATTGAAACAATCAGAAAGTCGTGTCCTGACGCTGTCGTTCTTGTGGAGCAGAGACTTGACTTTTCAAACTATGTCGAGGACGGCTTTGGCACAGGCGACCTTGTCATTGTAGCTGATGATGTTATACAGGTAATTGATTTCAAGTACGGCAAAGGTGTGGCTGTATCGGCAGAGCATAATCCGCAGATGATGCTGTATGCTTTGGGTGCGTTAAATCTTTATGATTATCTGTATGATATAAAAATGGTTAAGATGGCGATTGTTCAGCCGAGACTTGACAGTATTTCCGAGTGGGAGATGTCTGTTGACGAGCTGTTATCATGGGCGGAAAACACACTCAAACCAATCGCGCAGCTTGCAGCGAAAGGCGAGGGTGAGTTCAAAGCCGGAAGTCATTGTCGGTTCTGTAAGCTTAGAGCCACCTGCCGAAAGAGGGCAGAGTTTATGCTTGAAACTGCGAAACACGAATTCAAGGAACCTGCAGAACTGACCGATGAGGAAATAGCGGGTGTTCTGACGATTGCCGCCGACCTCTCCAAATGGGCGGAGGATGTGTTTGCATACGCGCAGGCGAAGGCAATAAACGAGGGCAAACACTGGCGCGGTTTCAAGGTTGTCGAGGGGCGTTCAAAGCGTCAGTATGCTGATGAGGATAAGATTGCGGAAGTATGCCGTGATAACGGTTATACGCTTTCGCAGATATATAAAAATACGCTTATCGGCATAACAGAGATGGAAAAACTGATGGGTAAAAAGCAGTTCCGAGAGCTGCTTGGTGAATACATCATCAAACCAAAAGGAAAATTGACACTTGTTCCGGAGTCAGATAAGCGTGAGGAAGTACATACATTAGGGGATTTTGATGAAATCTCTCAATTTTAACGAGGAGGAAATTTAATATGGCGCATTTAGTAACAGGTAAAGTCAGATTATCATATGAGCATATATGGGAACCTGCCTCAATTAACGGCAGCGATGAGAAATACAGTGTTTCTTTGATTATCCCAAAATCGGATACAAAGACGGTAAAGGCTATTCAGGACGCAATTGAACAGGCGAAACAGGACGGCAAGGCTAAATTTGGCGGCAGAATTCCGGCAAACCTGAAACTTCCGCTCCGTGACGGTGATATTGAGCGTCCGGATGATGAAGCATATCAGGACAGCTATTTCATAAACTGCAACTCGAAGGATAAGCCTCAGATTGTGGATAAGAATGTACAGCCTATCTTAGACCGTAACGAGGTTTACAGCGGCTGTTATGCAAGAGTGTCAATATCGCTTTATCCGTTTAATACTAACGGAAATCGCGGTATTGCCTGCGGACTCGGCAATATTCAGAAGATTGCAGACGGTGAGCCGCTCGGCGGACGCACAAGAGCAGAGGACGATTTTGAAGCGTATGAGGATGAGGACGACGATTTCTTAAGCTGAGAAGTGAACGACTTGCAAGCAAGTCGTAGCCTTGTTTGCAAAGCAAACAAAAGGCGTAGAAAGGAGAGGCGTATGCAGAAAATATCCATAGACATTGAAACGTTTTCTGACATAGACCTTGTCAAGTGCGGAGTGTATAAATATGCCGATTCTCCTGCTTTTGAGATACTTCTGTTTGCCTATTCCATAGACGGCGGGGAAATATATATTATTGATCTTGCAAGCGGTGATAAATTGCCGGAAGAGATAATCAGTGCGATAAAATCCGATACGGTTATAAAGACAGCGTTCAATGCTCAGTTTGAACGAGTGTGTCTGTCAAAGCATCTTGGTATCCTGCTTGACCCTTCGTCTTGGTATTGCACAGCGGTACAGGCTGCAGAACTGTCGCTGCCGGCATCGCTTGCAGATGTTGGCGCGGCTCTTGGCTTGGAACGGCAGAAGATGACAGAGGGTAAGGATTTAATCAAATACTTCTGCGTTCCCTGCAAGCCGACAAAATCAAACGGCGGCAGAACAAGGAATATGCCGAAAGACGCTCCTGAGAAATGGACTCTGTTTAAGAAATACTGCAAGCGTGATGTTGATGTGGAGCGTCAGATTGCGGAGAAATTAAAGAAATATCTGCTCTCAAAATCCGAACACGATTTATACGTTCTCGACCAGAACATAAACGACCGCGGTGTGCTTGTGGACTTGGAATTGGCGCGGCAGGCGGTAAAGCTTAATTCCATACAGACCGCAGTTGCTACGGAACAGGCATATACACTGACAGGTTTGGAGAATCCGAACTCCGTAGCACAGCTTAAGGCGTGGCTCATAGAGAATGGTGTGGAGATTGAAAGCCTTTCAAAAAAGGCTGTGGCGGCGCTTGCAGATGAAACGGACGGAGATATACAGGAAATGCTGCATTTGCGGCTGTTAATGTCGAAAACATCGGTAAAGAAATATGAGGCTGTTATGCGTTCGGTTTGCAGGGATAACCGTGTACGTGGTATGATGCGTTTCTGCGGCGCTTCAAGAACCGGAAGATGGTCCGGCAATATTCTGCAGCCGCAAAACCTGCCTCAGAACCATCTGCCGGATTTGACGCTTGCAAGGGATATTGTAAAAGACGGAGATTTTGAACTTCTTGATATGACATTCGGTAATGTGCCGAATGTCCTGTCAGAGCTTATTCGCACCGTCCTTATTCCGAAACCAAACCACAGATTTATTGTCGCGGACTTTTCAGCTATTGAGGCGCGTGTGTTATCGTGGCTTGCGGGTGAGCAGTGGCGGCTTGACACATTCAGGAACGGCAGCGATATTTACTGCGCCTCTGCGAGTCAGATGTTCCGTGTCCCGGTCGAAAAACACGGAGTAAACGGACATCTTCGGCAAAAGGGCAAAATATCCGAGCTTGCCTGTGGTTACGGCGGCTCAGTCGGCGCATTGAAGAATATGGGTGCGGTTGAGATGGGAGTGCCGGAGGATGAACTGCAAGGCTTAATCAACGATTGGCGAAATGCCAACCCGCATATCGTTAAGCTGTGGACAGAGGTCGGAAATGCTGCAATGAAGGCAATAAAGGAAAAAACAATCGTTTCACTCGGCAAGCTTGTATTTATGTACGAGCGGGGGATATTGTTCATACGCCTGCCGAGTGGACGCAGGCTGTCATACATAAAGCCGCGTATCGGCACAAACCGTTTCGGCGGCGACAGTATCACATATATGGGCGTCGGCGCGTCAAAGAAATGGGAGCGGCTTGAAACCTTCGGCGGTAAGCTGGTAGAGAATATTGTGCAGGCGATTGCGAGGGACTTGCTTGCTTCGGCAATGATGAATGTTGCAAATGCCGGATACGATATTGTTTTCCATGTCCACGATGAAATAATAGCCGAAGCGCCGGACAGTCAAGGCTCGGTTGATGAGATGTGTAAGTTAATGAGCATAAATCCTGATTGGGCGGACGGTATTCCATTGAGCGCCGACGGCTATGAATGTGAATATTACAGAAAGGATTAGACAATGAAAAAGAGAGTAATTTTAACCGCTGTCATAATGGGCGCACTGTTTGAGCTTGCAGCGGTCATATATACAATACATATGCGTGATAAAGCCGTAATCGGCGGTGAGTATTTTATACTGCCGTTGTTTGTTGTTTTAGCGTATATGGTTACGGAAATAATCAAGGCAGCAGAGCATAAACAGCAAACAGCGGTGAGGCTGACGAGGCGGACAAAGTACGGCGATGCGGTCTTAAACCACGAGGCATTTCCCGAATATGACAGGGAAACGCTGATACATGAGATTTTCTGCTTTGAGCCAATGAAGGTCGCAGTCGAGAAGCTCTGCGCTTATGAGGAGAGGGGAGATTGATATGGTTATAAAAATACCGTGTTCTGAGCATAAGGACTGCTTTGCCAATACTAACGGTTATTGTACCTGTTTAATGAATAATGATTTCGGCGGCAGGGACTGTCCGTTTTACAAGAATAAGTCAAAAGCAGAGGCAGAGCGTGAGCAGACACGATACACTTTGACGAAAAAGGGAAGAACGGACTTGATTGAGATGTATCACAGGAGGAGAGTAAATGCATAGAAACAGTGAGCATTATCCTGACCCGACATTTGGCGGCGCGTATGCCAACATACGGCGAATGGAGAAAGCGTTCTGCACGGGGAAGAAGTATATCCCGTGGGTTTACATAGCATCTCCGTATCGCGGAGATGTAAAAACAAATACAGAGAACGCCAAGAGATACTCGTTTTTTGCTGTGATGCAGGGCAAAGTCCCGTTCTGCCCTCATATTTACTTCACGCAGTTTCTTGACGATAATATTGAGGTTGAGCGGAAAATCGGCTTAAACCTTGCTTTGAATATGTTAAGACGCTGCCGTGAGGTATGGGTGTTTGGGGATACAGTATCTGAAGGAATGAGAAATGAAATCCGGATAGCAAAGAAACGGCGTATTCCCGTCAGATACTTTACATCGGAATGCGTGGAGGTGAACAGGCGATGAAAATATCCGTAGGAAACAGCAGAACATCACGGGCTTGGAAGATAAAAGAGCTGTCGTGGGAGGATTTCATACAACGCTGTTCCGAAACAATCAGAACGGCAGAAACGGTGCAGGAATATCGTAAACTCCCGAAAGGTCAGCAGGATAATATAAAGGACGTGGGCGGCTTTGTCGGCGGTGAGCTGAGAAATGGTATCCGTAAAAAGGACACCGTTGTAAACCGCTGTATGCTCACGCTTGATGCGGATTATGCGGATGATGATTTTTGGGAGCAGATAGAACTGTTTTTTGATTTCCGCTGTCTTATATATTCAACGCATAAGCATACACCTGAACGGCCGAGACTCAGGCTTATAATCCCGCTGTCCCGTCCCGTTACGGCGGACGAATACACAGCCATTGCAAGACGCATAGCCGCCGACATCGGAATAGAGCAGTTTGACGATACAACCTATCAGCCGCACAGACTTATGTATTGGGCGTCAACATCCGCTGACGGTGAGTTCGTGTTCAAGCATCGGGACGGAAATCCTGTGGACGCGGACGCTGTGCTTGCAAGGTATAAGGATTGGCACGATACATCGGAATATCCCGTATCGTCAAGACAGAAAAAGATAGTATCCCATGCATTGAAAAAGCAAGCCGACCCGCTGATAAAGGACGGCATAGTCGGCGCGTTCTGCCGCGCGTATCCGATACAGCAGGCAATAAGCACATTTTTGTCGGATGTATATACGCCGAGCAGCTTAAACGGAAGATATGACTATATCCCGGCAGACTCAATCGCGGGAGTTATAGTCTATAACGATAAATTCGCATACAGCCATCACGCGACCGATCCGGCTTGCGGTAAGCTGTGCAATGCGTTTGACCTTGTGCGGATACATAAGTTTTCGTATCTTGATAAGGACGAAACTGACAGTGAGAAATCACCATCCTTCAAAGCAATGATGGACTTTGCGATGAATGATGATAATGTCAAAGCACAGACGCTTACTGATAAGGAAACGGCGGCGCAGGAGGAGTTTTTGGTTATCTCGGACGATGACGATGTAATGTGGCGGCACAGGCTGTCTATGAACAAGCGCGGAGATATAGAGAACACTATACAAAACCTCACGATTATATTGCAGAACGATCCGAAGCTTAAAGGTATCGTTTTCAACGAACTGTCGGATTGTATAGAGATAAAAGGCAGTGTGCCGTGGCAGCATCCGTCTAAATATTGGCGCGATGCGGATGACGCACAATTACTCACATACTTAACCTACCACTACGGTAAATTCACAAGGGTGAACTATGACGTGGCATTGGCAAAGGTAGTCGATGACCGCTCGTTCCATCCTATCCGTCAGTATCTTGACAGTTTGCCGAAGTGGGATAGGACGGAGCGCGTGGATACGCTTTTAACCGATTACCTCGGCGCGGAGGATAATCCGTACACACGCGCCGTAATTCGTAAAACCTTATGCGGTGCGATAGCCCGTGTTATGGTACCGGGCATTAAGTTTGATACGATGCTTGTTCTGTCGGGACCGCAGGGTATCGGCAAAAGCACGATTATATCCAAGCTATGCAGTGAGTGGTTTAACGATTCGCTTTTATTATCCGATACGAAGGATAAGACGGCGGCAGAGAAACTGCAGGGGTTTTGGATTCTGGAGATAGGCGAGCTTGCGGGACTTAAGAAAACGGAAATAGAAACGTTGCGCGGTTTTATATCACGGCAGAACGATGTGTTCCGCGCGTCCTTCGGTCGCAGAGCGACGCCGCATTTAAGGCAATGTATTTTCATAGGCACAACGAATGCGGAACACGGATACCTCAGAGATACCACGGGCAACCGACGTTTTTTCCCTGTTAAGGTATCGGGAAACTCGGAGAAAAAGCCGTGGCAGATTACGCAGAATGAAATAGACCAGATTTGGGCGGAGGCGCTTGTGTATTACAGGAACAAGGAACCGCTTATTCTTGACGCGGAGATAGAGCAATATGCGAAGAATCTTCAGCGCGAGGCTTTGGAAACGGACGAGCGTGAGGGTATGGTGCGTGAGTACCTTGAAACCTTGCTGCCGGATAATTGGAATGAAATGTCCCTATACGAGAGAAGGAACTTCCTTAACGGCAGTGAGTTCGGAGAGGTATCGGTTAAGGGTACTGTAAAACGCACGAAGGTCTGCAATATGGAGATATGGTGCGAGTGTTTCGGTAAAGCGAAAGCGGATTTGAAAAGGCTTGACGCAAACGCTATCTCGGCAATTATGGCGAAGATGGAAGGCTGGCAGAAGTCCGGCAAGAAGTCGAGGTTCGGTATGTACGGAATTGTCGTGGGCTATGAGAGGATATAGGGCAGAGTTATATGTCTTTATGTTTCCGATGTTTCCGTAAATTGCCGATAAAAACGGTGGTATGGCAACATCGGAAAACGGCATAAAAGCAAGGTTACTGACATTGTTTGTTGCTGTGTTTCTTAAAAAGTCTATATAGATTATATATTATATTTATAAATATTTACACACGCATATATATATACGCGCGCGAGGACTTTTTTGAGCAAATGGCAACAATGGCTGAAAATATGGAGGGAAAATGCGTGAAAGTGAAATAGAGAAAAGGCTCAAAAATGCAGTAAAGATGAGGGGCGGACTGGCTTTGAAGTTTGTATCTCCGAATTTTAACGGCGTTCCGGACAGACTGTTATTGTTGCCGGAGGGAAAGGCAGCGTTTGCGGAACTGAAAGCAACAGGACGGAAAATGCGGAGTCTGCAAATAAAGCGAAAAAGGCAATTAGAAGCATTAGGTTTTTTGGTGTATTGCATTGACGGCATAGAGCAAATCGGAGGTGTGCTTGATGAAATTGAACAGAGATGATTTGCATGAGTATCAAAAGTACGGTGTTGATTTTATAATAAATAAACCGATTTCGGCGCTGATGCTTGAATGCGGTCTTGGGAAAACAATAACCACGCTTACCGCTGTCAGTGATTTGATGTACGATTACTTTGAAATTTCAAAGGCGCTTATAATCGCGCCTCTGAGAGTAGCTCTCACAGTATGGAAACAGGAATGCGATAAATGGGAACAGCTAAAATACCTCAGATGCTCAATCGCTGTCGGCAGTGTATCTGAAAGGCAGAAAGCCATGCAATCAGATGCGGATGTATATATCATAAACCGCGAGAATGTAGAATGGCTTGTAAAGAATTATCCGTTTGATTTTGATATGGTGGTCATTGATGAGCTTTCGAGTTTTAAGTCGCATCAGAGTAAGAGGTTCAGAGCATTAAGGAAGGTACGACCGAAGGTTGGCAGGATTGTCGGGTTAACGGGAACGCCTGTGCCTAACGGTTTAATGGATTTATGGGCGGAGATAAACCTGCTTGATATGGGAGAGAGGCTTGGCAGATACATAACTCGGTATCGTGATGAGTATTTCAAGCCGGACAAGCGTAACGGCGCAATCGTGTATTCATATAAGCCTTTACCGGATGCGGAGGAGAGGATATACGAGAAAATATCCGATATCTGTGTTTCGATGAAAGCAACAGACTATCTTGAAATGCCGGAGAGGGTTGATAATATCGTCGAAGTAGGTATGAACGATAAAGAAACGGCAATGTATAAACGGCTTGAAAAGGAGATGTTATTACCGTTTGCCGATGGTGATATTGACGCGGTAAATGCGGCGAGTCTTAGCAACAAGCTTCTTCAGCTTGCCAACGGCGCGGTCTATGACGAGAACGGAAAGGTCAGGAAAATACATAGCCGTAAGCTGGACGCTTTAGAGGACTTAATCGAAGCGGCAAACGGAAAGCCTGTGCTTGTGTATTACAGCTACAAGCACGACAGGGATAGGATTTCAGAGCGGTTCAATGCTCGTGAGATAAAGGACGATAAGGATATATCGGAATGGAATGCGGGAAAGATACAGCTTGCCATAGCACATCCGGCAAGCTGCGGTCACGGTCTTAATCTGCAAAGCGGAGGCAGTACGATTGTATGGTTTGGACTGACTTGGAGTTTGGAACTGTACCAACAGGCAAACGCACGGCTTTACAGGCAAGGACAGAAAAATACAGTGGTGGTTCATCACATCATTACCAAAGGCACGGTTGATGAAAAGGTGATGACAGCCTTAAAGAATAAAGATATAGGACAGGCTTCTTTGATGGAGGCTATAAAAGCGAGGATAGAGGAGGTAAGGGATTGATGACGGCAAAGGAATACTTAAATCAGCTTATCGCAATGGATAACGCAATTAACAGGAAACAGCAGCGTCTTGCGACACTTCGGGATGTGGCAATGAACACAACTCCGAACTATGCTGACGAGGCTGTTCAGCGTACACGGGAGAAAAATCCTCTTGAGAATATAATGTCAAAGATAGTTGACCTTGACCGTGAAATTGATGAGGACATTGACGCACTTGTCGATTTCAAAGCAGAGGTATGGGAGCAACTTGATAAAATACCCGATGAAAGGTATAAAAGAATTTTGTGGCTGAGATATGCCGACCGTAAAACATGGGGGTATATTGCATCAGAGATTAACTTTTCAACGAGGTATATTCATAAAATGAACTCAAGAGCATTAGATGAACTTGATAAAATTTTATAAAAAATAAAAATGGACACCATAGTTCACACAAGTTCATATCAGTTCACTCTTGAACATTGCATAAAAACGTGTTATGCTATAATCGCGAGAGAAGAATATGAAGCGAGGGCGTTCCGAATGGAGCGTCCTTTTTTCATGGGAAGGAGAGGCTATGCCGTACAGACCAAAGAAACCATGCAGACATCCCGGATGTGCGAAACTCACTGACGGAAGATACTGCGAGGAACATATATCTCTCCATCCGGAAGTTACACGCTCGGCAGCCAAGCGAGGCTACGGCAGCAAATGGCGGACGGCGAGCAAGGCTTATCTTAGAGAACATCCTCTGTGTGAGATTTGTAAGAGGAACGGAAAGTACGTTCAAGCTGCGGTGGTTGACCATGTAAAACCACACAGAGGTGATTCAAAACTATTTTGGGATAAGAGTAATTGGCAGAGCCTATGCAAATCCTGTCATGATAAAAAGACAGGTAACGAGGACAGCCAACCGACATACAGATACGATTAAAAACATATAATCGGTTAAAGGTTTACAATCCCAAAACAACAAATAATCGGGTGTTTTATGGAAGAACTCCCCCAAGGGGGCGGTCATAATCTATAGTGGTACCTAAGAAATGGACAAATAACACAGGGGGTATTATAATAATATTACAGTGCAATTTGTTATGGAGGTATCATGATGGGA
>ERZ773164.1929-NODE-1929-length-18781-cov-3.312827_pt1 | contig 18781 bp, 14 predicted proteins | sample MGYA00511917_ERZ773164 | MGnify/ENA primary metagenome ERZ773164 (study PRJEB29015, sample SAMEA2737847) | human gut metagenome | biome: human gut; feature: human-associated habitat; material: faeces | place: China | collected 2012 ...
GCTATACGGGCTCTGGCAAAGCGCAAAAACTCATGTAGAACTTCCATAAAACCGCTGGTCTTACTTTTGAACACCCATCGCTTATTTGTGACATAAGAAAAAATGATAGCACAAAATGTTGAAATAATATTGGCAATAAGGGCACTGACCTTACCTGCATTAAAAAAAGTAAATACAAGGTAGTCAACAATGGCAGTACCAATGCCGAAAAAAACATAAGTAAGCATTTCGTAACTTATTAAGCCTTTAATAAGTGTTTGCAAACTTGGATTCTTAATATGTGCTAACAAAAAACTTCTAAACTTTATAATTGAATCTTTCATATTAATAACCTTTATAAATTTGTACTTTTATTTAAAGTCTGAAATGTTATTGCCTTCAGAATATAGATACAACAACATTAGTATTTTTCAAATATAAACAATAAAAAAACGATTTCTAACCGTCTTTACATTAATATCTATATTCTACTATAAAAAGGTAGGGGTGTAAAGAAATTACAACTATAGAAAGTGATAAAAGTGAGTGAAAATTATAGGGGTAAAAAATAAAAAATATCCGACTGTTGAAAAAAATCAATAATCGGATATTTTTATAAGAATCATTTAATTAATTTTGATTAATTATTCCTGATTTGTTTTATTTTTTTCTAATTCTAACATCTTCATTGCTCTAACCTTAAGTGGTAAGCCGAATAATGTAATGAATCCGTCAGCATCATGGTGATCATATAATTCGCCAGTTGTAAATGATGCAAGACTTTCGCTATATAATGAATATGGAGAAGTTGTTCCTGCCTTAATAATGTTTCCTTTGTAAAGTTTGAATTTAACTTCACCGGTTACATATTTCTGTGTGGATTCTACGAATGCCTGGATTGCTTCGCGAAGTGGTGTGAACCATTTTCCTTCGTATACAACCTGAGCAAACTGGCTGCCGAGTTTCTTCTTGGCTTCCATTGTGTCACGGTCAAGGATCAGTTCCTCAAGCTGGTCATGTGCTGCCATCAGGATCGTTCCGCCAGGAGTTTCATAAACACCGCGGGATTTCATTCCAACAACACGGTTTTCTACAATGTCAACGATTCCGATTCCGTGTTTTCCGCCAAGTTTGTTGAGTTCTGTGATGATCTCAGATACTTTCATTTCTTTTCCGTTCAAGCTTTTCGGAACACCTGCTTCAAATGTCATGGTGACATATTCTCCTTCGTCTGGTGCTTTTTCAGGAGAAACACCAAGGACAAGAAGGTCATCGTAGTTTGGCTCACATGCAGGATCTTCCAGCTCCAGCCCTTCATGGCTGATATGCCACAGATTACGGTCACGGCTGTAGCTGTGTTTTGCATCAAATGGAAGATCAATACCGTGAGCTTTGCAGTATTCGATCTCATCTTCACGGGACTGCATGGTCCATACATCTGTCATACGCCATGGAGCAATGATCTTTAAGTCCGGTGCAAGCGCTTTGATTCCGAGTTCAAAACGGATCTGGTCATTTCCTTTTCCTGTTGCACCGTGGCAGATTGCAGTAGCGCCTTCTTTGCGGGCAATCTCTACCAGTTTTTTCGCGATCGGCGGACGAGCCATGGAAGTTCCAAGCAGATATTTGTTCTCATAGACTGCTCCTGCCTTCACACATGGAACAATGTAGTCGTCGCAGAATTCGTCGATGATGTTTTCAATGTAGAGTTTGGAAGCGCCGGATAATTTTGCGCGTTCCTCTAATCCGTCCAGTTCTTCGCCCTGACCACAGTCGATACAGCAGCAGATGACTTCGTAATCAAAATTCTCTTTCAGCCATGGTATGATGGCAGTCGTGTCAAGTCCTCCGGAATACGCCAATACAACTTTTTCTTTACTCATAATGATATCCTCCTTAAAAAATCTCTATTGTCTGATATGTTGTTGCCAATCGTGTATGACAAAACCGTTACGCTTTAGAAGCTAATCAGTAATATACACCTAAATTCATAAATATGCAATAGAAAAATGGAAAAAAGTGAAAAATATACAATAAAATTCAAAAAGTATGCATAAAATAAAAAGGGGAATACAGAGCGGATGCAAATATGTTGTTGGAAAGCGATCCAATATCAGTTATAATAAGGGTATTGTAAACTGTGGATTAGGAGAGAATGTGTATGAATATATTAGTTGTAGTAGATATGCAGAATGATTTTATTGATGGTTCTCTGGGCACAGAAGAGGCGCAAAGGATTGTTCCTGAAGTAGTGAAAAAGATACAGACATTTGATGGAACTGTGTTTGCGACAAGAGATACCCACGAAGAGAACTATCTGGAGACGGCAGAAGGAAAAAAACTTCCGGTCAGACATTGTATCCGTGGAACAGAAGGCTGGCAGATCAGACAGGAGATCTCAGATCTTCTGACAGAGGCGCCTGTTGATAAAGTGACGTTCGGAAGCAGGGAGCTTGTGAAAAAGCTGGAGCAGATCCAGGAAGAGACTTCGATCGAGAGCATTACGCTGATCGGGCTTTGTACAGATATCTGCGTGATCTCCAATGCCATGCTCTGTAAGGCGTTTCTGCCAGAGGTTCCCGTACAGGTGGATGCGTCCTGCTGTGCAGGAGTGACGGTGGAGAGTCACATGCAGGCGCTGGAGGCAATGAAGATGTGTCAGATCGACATTTTATAGAAGATACAGGAATGAAAAAAGAGGGTACAAAAAGATGGACAGAAAAGACATACTGCTGAATAAGCAGAGGATTGTGATCAAAGTGGGAACTTCCACGATCACTTATGAAGAAACAGGAAATATCAATCTGGAGAAGCTGGAGAAGTTTGTTCGTATTTTGATCAATCTCAGGAATAAAGGAAAAGAAGTGATCGTTGTCTCATCCGGTGCAGTCGGAGTTGGGAAAAATGCCCTGGGAATGGACAGGCGTCCTCAGACGGAGTCTGAAAAACAGGCATGTGCGGCAGTCGGTCAGGGGAAGCTGATGATGATCTATGAAAAGCTGTTTAACGAATACGGACAGCTCACGGCACAGGTTCTGCTCACAAAAGAATCTGTGACAAATGCCAAATGCCGCAAAAATGCAAAACAGACATTTGATGAGTTGTTTAAGATGCAGGTTGTCCCGATCGTCAATGAGAATGACGCCATTTCGGTGGACGAGCTTTCTTATGGGAACTTCGGAGACAACGATACACTGGCGGCATATGTGTCCCGGCTTGTGGATGCGGATCTTCTGATCCTGATGTCAGATATCGACGGGCTGTACACAGATGACCCGCGAAAAAATCCGAATGCAAGATTTATCCATACGGTCGGCAAGATCGGGCGGGGTCTGGAAAACATGGCAAAAGGAGCATCCAGTGATTGCGGGACAGGGGGTATGGCAACTAAGATCAAGGCTGCAAAAATTGCCACTGCAGCAGGGGCAGATATGATCATTGCAAACGGGGATAATATTTATTCGATCAATGATGTGATGAATGGTAAAAAAGTAGGAACGTTGTTTTTGTCAGAGCAGCATCAGAAAGAGATGGCAGAAGAGGTGGCGCCTGAACGGGCAGAGTTCCGCAGACAGGCAAAACGGGAAAAGAAGGTTTAGATGGTATCAGGAAAGGAGACTGTATGGAAACGTATATGGAGACATTGGGATGCAGAGCAAAAGAAGCATCAAGGGCAGCGGCAAAGCTGACGACCGTTGAAAAGAACAGAGGGCTTGAATTTGTGGCAGAAGAATTATGTCTGCGAAAAGAAGAGTTGCTGTCAGAAAACGAGAAGGACATGGAGGCTGCAAGAGAACAGGGGATGTCCGAAGCACTTCAGGACAGATTGAGACTGACCCAAGCACGGATTGAGGCAATGGCGGAAGGTTTGAGACAGATTGCAGGGCTTTCAGATCCGATTGGGGAAGTCCTTTCCATGAAAAACCGGCCGAATGGACTGCGTATCGGGAAAAAGAGAGTGCCGCTCGGTGTTGTTGGTATTATTTACGAATCCAGACCAAATGTCACAGCAGATGCGTTCGGGCTGTGTTTTAAGACCGGAAACGCAGTGATCCTGCGGGGAGGCAGTGATGCGATCAATTCCAACAAAGCAATCGTACAGGTGATCAAGGCCGGACTTCGCAAAGCCAGATTATCCCAGGATCTGATCCTACTTGTAGAGGATACGAGCAGAGCAGTTGCCACGGAGATGATGCGCCTGCATGAGTATATTGATGTTCTGATTCCAAGAGGCGGTGCCGGGTTGATCTCTACTGTGGTGCAGAACAGTACAGTGCCGGTAATTGAGACAGGAACCGGAAACTGTCATATTTATGTGGATGAGAGTGTGGATGTAACGATGGCTGCGGAAATCATTGAAAATGCGAAGACACAGCGTCTTGGTGTGTGTAATGCATGCGAATCTCTTGTGATCCACGAAAATGTTTTAGAGCAGGCATTGCCGGGTATTGTAAAGCGCCTGAACAATCATCAGGTGGAGATTCGCGGAGATGAGAAGGCGAGAGCAGTCTGCACAGAAATTCTGCCTGCATCAGAAGAAGATTGGGGAATGGAATATCTGGATGCCATTATTTCCGTGAAGACAGTGGCCTCTCTGGATGAGGCAATCCGCCATATCAACCGGTATAATACCGGACATTCCGAGGCGATCATTACAAAAGATTATGACAGTGCGCTGCGTTTTCAGGATGAGATCGATGCAGCAGCAGTGTATGTCAATGCGTCCACCAGATTTACAGATGGATTTGAATTTGGGTTTGGCGCGGAAATCGGGATCAGTACGCAGAAGTTGCATGCAAGAGGACCGATGGGACTGGAAGCGCTGACGACAACAAAATATATTATTTTCGGAAACGGACAGATCCGAAAATAAAAAAATAAAAAACCATGCTTGCATAATATACAAAAAGGATGTATACTTATGCAAACGTGGTTTTTATTTATACAGAAATATGAATAAAATACAAAAAAATGCATACTAAATGAAAAAAATATGAATAAAGTGAGAAAGGAGCTTTCAGAATGATAAAAGCAGGAATTATTGGTTCGACAGGATATGCAGGAGGAGAACTGGTCCGTATTCTGACAGGACATAAAGAGGCAGAGATCAAATGGTACGGTTCCAGAAGCTATATCGATCAAAATTATGCAGATGTATACCGCAATCTTTTTCAAATCGTGGATGCGAAGTGTATGGATGATAACATGGACGCGCTGGCAGATCAGGTGGATGTGATTTTTACGGCAACCCCGCAGGGGCTGTGTGCATCTCTGATCAATGAAGAGATTCTGTCAAAGACAAAAGTGATCGATCTGAGTGCAGATTTTCGGATCAAAGACGTGTCTGTCTATGAAGAGTGGTACAAAATAGAGCATAAAAGTCCTCAGTTTATCGAAGAGGCGGTGTACGGACTTTGTGAGATCAACCGGGAAAAGATCAAAAATGCAAGATTGGTAGCCAATCCGGGATGTTACACAACCTGCTCCATTCTCACAGCCTACCCCCTGGCAAAAGAAGGTCTGATCGATATGAACACACTGATCATTGATGCAAAATCCGGAACGTCAGGAGCCGGGCGGGGTGCAAAAGTGGCAAATCTGTACTGCGAAGTGAATGAAAATATCAAAGCATATGCAGTTGGAAGTCACAGACATACCCCGGAGATTGAAGAACAGCTCGGGTATGCGGCGAATGAGACCGTGAAATTGAGCTTCACACCGCATCTGGTTCCGATGAACCGGGGAATTCTGGTGACGGAATATGCATCGTTGAAAAAGGAAGTCACCAAGGCGGAAATCCGGGAGATTTATGAAACTTATTATGGAAAAGAGCCGTTTATCCGGATTCTGGATGACGGAGTCTGCCCGGAGACAAAATGGGTGGAAGGAAGTAACTATGCAGACATTGGCTTTCAGATCGATCCGCGTACCAACCGCATAATTCTGATGGGAGCCATCGACAACCTGGTAAAAGGAGCAGCAGGGCAGGCGGTACAGAATATGAACCTTCTGTTTGGATACAAGGAACAGGAAGGTCTGGAACTGATTCCGATGTTTCCGTAAAGATTCCATAGGCAGAGGTGAGAAGATGATTCGGACAATGACAATTGAAGATTATGAACAGGTATATGCGCTCTGGAAGAAGATACATGGTTTTGGATTGCGAAGTATCGATGATTCCAGGGACGGTGTGGAAAAATTTTTAAAACGAAATCCGACAACCAGTGTCGTGGCGACAGAAGACGGAAAGATCGTAGGTGCGATCTTGTGCGGGCATGACGGAAGACGAGGCTGTCTGTATCACGTCTGTGTGGATGAAGCGTACCGCAGACGTGGAATCGGGAAAGCAATGGTCGTACAGTCCATGGAGGCTTTAAAAGAAGAAGGAATCAGCAATGTATCTCTGATCGCATTTACGCAGAACGATATCGGAAATGCATTCTGGAATACCATCGGATGGAATGAGCGGCAGGATTTGAACTATTATGATTTTGTGTTGAATACAGAAAATATCACAGCATTTAATGCGCAGTAAATGAGGAGGCATGCACGATGAAGAAAATAACAGGCGGAGTTACGGCAGCAAAAGGATTTGAAGCAGCGGCAGCGGCCGCAGGGATCAAATATGAAAACAGAACAGATATGGCACTTGTATACAGCGTAAAACCGTGCAAAGTGGCAGGAACTTTTACGACCAATGTAGTAAAGGCGGCTCCGGTGAAGTGGGACCGCCGGATTGTGGAATCTAAGATCAAGTCTCAGGCAGTGATCATCAACTCCGGAATCGCAAATGCCTGTACAGGAGAAGAGGGGATGCACTGTTGTCTGGAGACTGCGAAAGCTGCAGCAGAGGCTCTTGAAATTCCGGCAGACGGTGTTCTGGTTGGCTCGACAGGGGTGATTGGGATGCAGATGCCGATTGAAAAATTAAAAAAGGGTATTCAGATTCTGGCAAAAGAAAAACAGTCGGGGGCAGTGGCAGCAAATGCGGCGGCAAAAGCAATCATGACCACAGATACTATGGAAAAAGAAGTGGCAGTGACCGTGGAGATTGGAGGGAAGACCGTTACCATTGGAGGGATGGCCAAAGGATCAGGTATGATTCATCCGAATATGTGCACCATGCTGGCTTTTCTTACAACAGATGCGGTAATCTCCAGAAAAGCGCTCAAAGCAGCACTTTGCGCAGATGTGGAAGAAACGTATAATATGATCTCTGTAGACGGAGATACGTCAACGAATGACACAGTACTTCTTCTGGCGAACGGAATGGCAGAAAATCCAAAAATCAAAGAAGGGACAAAAGAATTTGAAATATTTGCAGAAGCTCTGCATGAGGTCAATGAGACACTAGCAAAAAAAATGGCAGGAGACGGAGAAGGCGCCACAGCATTGTTCGAAGTGACGGTAAGAGGTGCAGATACGAAAGAACAGGCGAAAACACTGGCAAAATCCGTGGTCTGCTCCAATCTGACCAAAGCGGCGATTGCCGGTCATGATGCAAACTGGGGACGGATCTTGTGTGCTATGGGCTATTCCGGTGCCGAATTTGATCCGGAGAAAGTAGATCTGTATTTCAAAAGCAGCGCCGGAGAGTTAAAGATCATCGAAAACGGAGTCGCGCTGGATTACAGTGAAGAAAAGGCCACAGAGATTTTATCCATGCCGGAGGTGACTGCCATTGCAGATCTCGGACAGGGAGAGGAAACAGCAACCGCATGGGGATGTGATCTTACCCACGGATATATCGATATCAATGCGGATTACCGCAGCTAGTACAATGTATATTCAGTAAAAAAGACAGGCAGGAGGAGTGAGAATATGAATGAAAATATGAATCAATATCTGGAGAAGGCGAAAGTACTGATCGAGGCACTGCCGTATATCCAACGGTTTAACCGGAAGATCGTCGTTGTAAAATACGGCGGCAGCGCCATGACAGACGAGGCGTTAAAGCAGAAAGTAATCGAGGACGTTACCTTATTAAAGCTGGTCGGCTTCAAACCGATCATTGTGCACGGAGGCGGAAAAGAAATCAGTAAATGGGTCGGAAAGATCGGCAAAGAACCGCAGTTTATCAACGGACTTCGGGTGACTGATGAAGAGACCATGGAAGTAGCGGAAATGGTACTTGGAAAAGTGAACAAAAGCCTGGTACAGCTTCTGGAAGGACAGGGAGTACGCGCCATCGGAATCAGCGGGAAGGACGGTGGACTTCTGAATGTGGAAAAGAAATATTCCAACGGAGAAGATATCGGATTTGTCGGGGAGATCAAAAAAGTAGATGCACAGATTTTGCATGATCTTCTGGAGAAGGATTTTCTTCCGGTCGTGTGTCCGGTAGGAATGGATGATGAATTCCATACATATAATATCAACGCAGATGATGCAGCCTGTGCCATTGCAAGAGCCATGAAGGCAGAAAAACTGGCATTTCTGACAGATATTGAGGGAGTATATAAAGATCCGAAGGATCCTGCTACTCTCATCTCCGAGCTTCTGGTAAAAGAAGCAAAACAGCTGATCGAAGAGGGCTATATCGGAGGAGGAATGCTTCCTAAGCTGAATAATTGTATTGATGCCATTGAAAACGGCGTTTCCAGAGTGCATATTTTAGATGGGCGGATCCCGCACTGTCTGCTTCTGGAATTCTTTACAAACAAAGGAATCGGTACGGCAATTTTACATGAAGAAGAAAGCAGGTATTATGATGGTGAATGAGAAGATCAAAGCAGCAGAAGAAAATCTAATACACGTATACAATCGGTTTCCAATTGCGCTGGAGAGGGGAGAAGGTGTTTATCTGTATGACACGAACGGGAAAAAATATCTGGATTTTGCAGCCGGATTTGCAGTGTCGGGACTGGGATACGGAAATCAGAAGCTGAATGCGGCATTAAAATTCCAGATCGATCAGCTGTATCATACGTCCAACCTGTATTATCATACCAATTGTGGAGAGGCAGCACAAAAACTGAACCGGATTTCGGGGATGGACCGGGTATTTTTTACGAACAGCGGGTCTGAGGCAAATGAGGGGGCTTTAAAAGCGGCAAGACGATATGCGTATAATAAAAAATCGGGCAGATATCAGTTTATCGCCATGGAAAATTCGTTCCACGGGCGCAGCTTCGGCGCCGTTTCCGTGACTGGACATACTGCGTATAGAGAACCTTTTGAACCGATGCTCCCGGGAGTTTCTTTTGCAGAATTCAATAATCTGGACAGTGTGAAAGCGCTGGTGACGGATCAGACCTGCGCAATTATTTTAGAACCATTACAGGGGGAAGGCGGGATCAATCTTGCTACACAGGAATTCATGGAAGGAATCCGTAAGATCTGTGATGAGAACGATATTCTGATGATCTGTGACGAAGTGCAGTGCGGAATGGGAAGAACCGGCGCGATGTTTGCATGGCAGAAATTCGGGGTAAAACCAGATATTCTGACTATGGCAAAGGGAATTGGAAACGGTATTCCGGTGGGAGCCTTTGCCATGACAGAAAAAGTGGCACAGGCATCGTTAAAGCCGGGAGATCACGGGGCAACTTATGGCGGTAACCCACTGGCATGTATGGCAGTCAAGACGGTGATCGACATTTTTGAGGAAGAAAAGATCGTGGAGCATGTCAATGAAGTGTCAGAATATCTGACAGAACGTCTGGAAGAACTGGTACAACATGTGGATGGCGTGCTGGAACGAAAAGGAACCGGACTGATGCAGGGTATTGTGTTAAAGCAACCGGTCGCGCAGGTAAATAACCGTGCCATTGAGGAAGGACTTCTTGTGATCCAGGCACAGGGCAATGTACTGCGTCTGGTACCTCCGCTTATCATTGAAAAAGAGCATGTGGATGAAATGATCCCAAAATTGACAAAAGCATTGACAGAGTGATAAATGAAAAACCAGGATTCGGGAAATACTAAAAGAAATTGAGAAAAATTTCAGGAGGTAGAAAACGATGACTGGTTTTTTAATTGCCCTTCTTTCCGGGGCGCTGATGAGTGTTCAGGGTGTATTTAATACACAGGTAACAAAGACAACCGGATTGTGGGTCAGCAATATCTGGGTGCAGTTAAGTGCTTTTCTGGCATGTCTGGCGGTATGGTTTCTGGCAGGAAGAGCGGATGTGACGGCACTTGCGAAGGTGGAACCGAAATATATGCTCTTAGGAGGCGTGATCGGAGCAGGGATTACCTGGACCGTAGTTAAGAGCATGGCATCCTTAGGACCGGCAAAAGCAGCACTTCTGATCGTAATTTCCCAGCTGATCGTGGCGTATGTGATCGAGCTTCTGGGGATGTTTGGTGTGGAAAAATCGCCGTTTGCATTCCGGAAGCTGGCAGGGCTTGTTGTGGCACTGATCGGGATTGCAATCTTCCAGTGGGAATAGAGCGTCAGAATTGTAATAAATGCGTAACAGGATTGTAAAAATGTTATTGTAATTTTGAGCGTTTTTCGTTACAATATTACTGTCCAATATAAAAGGGGATTCCTTGCGTCTGAGATTGTGAGGAAATATGAGGGACAGATGGAAAAAGAAAGCTTATTATACAGTTGTTATGATCTTGACTGCGTTGTGCCTGATCAGCGGGTGCGGGCAAGAGTCGGGGGAAGAACTTAAGGAGATTTCTCTGGAGGAGACACAGAAAGAAAAAGAAGAGTCCGCTGCAGAAGAAAAGAAGGTTGAAGACAAAGAACCGAAGAAAGAGACAAAGATTTTTGTCTATCTGTGCGGAGCAGTCGGAAAGCCCGGCGTGTATGAAGCGGACAGTGACGACAGACTTTATGAAGTCATTGCCATGGCGGGCGGACTGACAGCCGAGGCTGCACAGGATGCAGTGAATCAGGCAAGGGTTGTTGTGGACGGAGAGCAGATCTACATTCCCACCAAAGAGGAGATGCAGACACAGGCAGCAGCACAGCCGGGGGCAAGTCCGGCAGAAGGAACAAAGCCGCAGGACGGAAAAGTCAATCTTAATACGGCGACAAAAGAAGAATTGATGACGTTGTCCGGTGTAGGCGAGTCCCGGGCGGACAGTATTATTGCCTATCGGGAAGAAAACGGCAGGTTCCAGAATACAGAAGAGCTGATGCAGATCAGCGGAATCAAAGAAGGTCTGTATAATAAGATTAAAGATAATATTACAGTATAGCAGGAAGTTGAAGGAAGAAAGTATGAGCAAGAAGAAGATCTTAGTAGTTGACGATGAAAAGTTGATCGTGAAAGGGATACGGTTCAGTCTGGAACAGGACGACATGGAGGTGGACTGTGCCTATGACGGTGAGGAAGCACTGCAGTATGCAAAGAACTGCGAGTATGACCTCGTGCTGCTGGATGTGATGCTCCCGAAGATGGATGGGTTTCAGGTTTGTCAGGCCATCCGTGAGTTTTCCGACATGCCGATCGTCATGCTGACTGCCAAAAGTGAGGATATGGACAAGATACTCGGGCTGGAGTACGGAGCGGATGATTATATTACGAAGCCGTTCAATATTCTGGAAGTCAAGGCCCGGATCAAAGCGATCATGAGAAGGACTGCGAGAAAAGAGGAGAGTGCGCAGACTGCCAAGATTCTGGTCAAAGGCAATATGCGGATCGACTGTGAGAGCAGAAGAGTGTTTATCGGAGAGCGTGAGATCAATCTGACAGCAAAAGAATATGATGTGCTGGAGCTTCTTGCCATGAATCCGAACAAAGTCTACAGCCGTGAGAATCTGCTGGATCTTGTATGGGGTGTGGATTATCCGGGGGATGCCAGAACAGTGGATGTACATATCAGAAGGCTTCGGGAGAAGATCGAGCTGAATCCGAGCGAGCCGAAGTATGTACACACAAAATGGGGGGTAGGTTATTATTTCCAGGGATAAATTACATATCAGAGTAAAGAATCATATATTTAAAAGCATGCGGTTCTGGCTGATCGTGCTGTTTGTGGTGTTTGGGCTGATCCCATGTCTGGCTTCTTATGTCTGGACAGTGAAAACATCTGAGCAGCGTGCCATTTCGGTCAGAACAGCAGAAATTCAGAATCAATGTACTATTCTAAGCAATCAGCTGAACAGTTATCAGTATCTGACCAACCCGTCTTCAGAAGTGATCGATGCAAATTTAACCCAACTGACCAATATTTATAACGGACGCGTGATGATCATCAACCAGAACCTGGATGTGATCAAGGATACGTATGGTCTGGATGAAGGAAAGACGATGGTATCTGAAAATGTGATCCGTTGTCTCAGGCAGGGCAAGAGCACGAGCTACTATGACAAAAAGAACCGGTACGTCGAGGTAACCGCACCGGTCATTTCGGAAGAAAAGGCAGTGACAGGAGTGATGCTGGCCAGTGTTTCTATGGATACGGTCCTGGATGGGATCCGTATGCTGCGCGCACAGGGCGGCGCAGTTCTGATCGTAGTCTTTCTGGTCGTATTGTCCCTTGGGATACTTGTGGCAGGATGGTTTGTACGTCCGCTTGGAAGGATCACTGCGTCTATTGAGAATGTGACAGAAGGGTATGAAAGTGAATGGCTGCATGTAGGGACATTTTCGGAGACAGGGCAGCTGTCTGATGCGTTTAACAAGATGCTGGGAAGATTAAAACAGCTCAATGATTCCAGAGAGGAGTTTGTATCCAATGTCTCTCATGAGTTAAAGACACCGCTGACATCCATGAAAGTGCTGGCAGATTCCCTGCTTGCCCAGGAAAATGTGCCGATTGAGCTGTATCAGGAATTTATGGGAGATATCGCAAAGGAGATTGATCGGGAAAATGATATTATCAGTGATCTTCTGACGCTGGTCAAGATGGACAAGACAGTACAGGGACTGAATATCAGACAGATCAATATCAATGAGCTTCTGGAGACAATCTTAAAACGACTGAAGCCGATTGCCGATAAGAAAAAAATCGAGGTGGTACTGGAAAGCTTCCGACCCGTTTCTGCGGAGATCGATGAGATGAAGCTGACACTCGCCATTTCCAATCTGGTAGAGAATGCGATCAAATATAACCGGGATGAAGGATGGGTAAGAGTTTCCCTGAATGCGGATCACAAGTACTTTTATGTGAAGGTGATGGACTCCGGCATTGGAATTCCGGAAGAGGATCAGGCACATATTTTTGAGCGGTTTTACCGGGTGGACAAGTCTCATTCGAGAGAAATCGGAGGAACAGGTCTGGGACTTGCCATTGCCCGTAATGCAGTGATCATGCACAGAGGATCGATCAAAGTTTACAGCAGTAAGGGAGAGGGAACCACGTTTACCGTCCGGATTCCTCTGACCTATGCAGCATAAGGGGGAGCAGATGAAAAAAGTCAGAAAAATTCTCCTCATCTTTCTGGGAATCTGTCTTGCGTGCACGACAGTTTCCTGTGCCAAACGTACGGAGGTAAAAAAAGGAGATTCTTATATTTATTGTTTAAACAGTGACAGGACCGGGCTTCAGAAAGTGTCCTATGAGAGCAAAGAAAAGGATCCGCTCAAGGCGGCAAAAGCAATGATAAAAGAGTTGAAAAAGCCGTCTGAGGAGATTGAGTATACGCCGCCGATTCCGAAGGATGTGAAAGTGAAGCGTTATGAACTGGAGGGAGGAATCCTGTATCTGGATTTTAATGCAAAATATAAACAAATGGATACCGTGGAAGAGACTCTGGTGAGAGCGGCTCTGGTAAAATCTTTAGTCAGGATCGAGGGAATCAACAGTGTCTGGATCAAAGTGGAAGGCGCGGATCTGACTGACAGCTCGGGACAGGTACTCGGATATCTCAATGAAGATGATTTTGTGCAAAGCGAGGGCGCTTCGCCGAGTTCGTATCAGACAGGGACGCTCACTTTATATTTTTCCAATGAAGCAGGAGATGCGTTGGTGGAGCAGACAATGGAAGTCCGCTATAACAGCAATATTTCCAGGGAGAAGCTGATCGTGGAAAAGCTGATGAAAGGCCCGGAGACGTCGGCCGCAAAAGCAACGATCAATCCGGATACCAACCTGCTGAGTGTGACAACAAAGGATGGAATCTGTTATGTGAATTTTGATAAGACCTTTTTAAAAGGTGCCTATGATGTCAAACCGCAGGTGACGATTTATTCTTTGGTCAATTCACTGACACAGGGAACCGGAGTCAGGAAAGTGCAGATATCCATTAACGGCGAAAACGATGTCAAATATATGCAGACTGTAGATTTGAGTCAGCCATTGGAGGCTGACCTGGGATGGAATGAGGAGAAGAAGTAGTTTTGAGAAAACGACCGCTTTGTACGGCGGCAGTGGCAGTTCTGATTCTGCTGGCAGCAGTGAACATCTGGTTTGAATCCGCGATTTCAAATCCGTGTACACTGCGCCGGATCATCCCGGATGCTTCACAGGTGACTGTGACAGGGCAGGTGAAGCGGTGGGAGGAAAAGCCTGATTACAGGATATTTTATCTGAGAGACTGCCAGGTGCTGCAAAAAGAGAATAATACCAATTCTGACAGGCAATCTGTCAACAAGCAATTCAAAGAACAAGTCAAAGCAAAGGTGCTGCAAGAGCCGGAGCTTCTAATTTATATCGAACAGGATCAAAAAGAAACTCAAACAATCAAACTTGGAAATCAAATACAGATTCAGGGGGAACTTTCGTATTTTAAAGAGGCGAGAAATCCCGGGAATTTTGATCAGAAATTTTATTATGAAAAACAGGGACTTCACGCAAGTATATGGGTGAAAAACTGCCGGATCACAGATCAGGAAACGTGGAAATTCCGGGAATGGCTGGCAAAATTAAGAAGAAACTGGAAGAGACTTTTAGTCAGTCAGATGGGAGCACGTCACGGAAACAGCATGAGCGCGATCTTACTGGGAGAGAAAAGTGAACTGGATGCCCAGATGAAAGCATTGTATCAGAAAAGTGGGATCGGCCATATTCTGGCGATATCAGGACTTCATATGTCATTTATCGGAATGGGATTTTACGGGCTTCTGCGCAGGGGCGGATGTCCTGTGAAACCGGCGGGAGTGCTGGGAATTTTGTTTTTACTTGGCTACACCGTAATGATCGGAGGCGGGGTATCTGCAATCCGGGCATTTGTTATGTTTGGCATCCGGGTAGGAGCAGATCTGTGCGGCAGAGCGTATGACATGGCTACCAGTTTGTCTGTGGCAGCGGCACTGATCGCGATGGAGAGTCCGATGTACCTTCGAGATGCCGGATATCTGCTCTCTTTTGGAGCGGTGCTTGGAATGGCGGCAGTGTATCCGTTAATGATGAGTCAGGGAAAAACAGAGTCAAAGATCTTGCAAAGTTTTCAGGCAAGTCTTGCTGTCAATCTGGTCCTTTTTCCGGTCATGCTTTCTTTTTATTATGAATTTCCCCCGTATTCTCTTCTTTTAAATCTCGTGATCATTCCTCTGATGTCTGTCGTTCTGGGCGCAGGACTTCTGGGCTCTTTTCTGTGTCTTTTTTTCAAACCGGCAGGAGGTGTTGTATTTCTTTTATGCAGGGGAATTCTCAATCTGTATGAATGGAGCTGCAATTTGAGTATGAAACTGCCGTTTTCCAGAATTGTTACCGGAAAGCCGGAAGTTAGCTGGATCGTGCTGTATTATGCAGTATTGCTTCTGGTCTGTCTGTACTGGATGCTTCGAAAAGAGAAAACAGGAAAAACCTGTTTTGCGTGGGGAATGCTGGCAGCGGCCGGAATCTGTCTGGCAGCAAGCGGTCAGATGAAACACCACGGGGTGTTTCAGGCGACGATGCTGGATGTGGGACAGGGCGATGGAATTTTTCTGAGAACACCCAATGGGAGAACCTGTTTTGTAGATGGAGGCAGCAGCGATATCTCTAAAGTCGGGGAGTATCGAATTGTTCCGTTTCTGGAATCTCAGGGAGTAAAAGAGCTGGATTATGTTTTTATTTCTCATGGCGATGCAGATCATATGAGTGGAATCGAGGAAATCCTTCAGAATCAGACCCTTGGAGTACGAATCAAAAATCTGGTGCTGCCGCCGGTAAGGCTTCATGATGATGCGTTGAAAAAGCTGGGAAAAACGGCAAAGGAAAATGGCACGAAAGTATTTGGAATGGAGGCAGGTCAGCAGATGAGCCTGGGAGAGATGAGTCTGACTTGTATGGCGCCTTCACAGGAATATCAGGGTGAGACTGGAAATGCAGCGTCTATGGTGTTGTGGATGGAATGGAAAAATCTGGAGATGCTGTTAACCGGAGATGTGGAAGGAGAGGGAGAAGTGCAGCTCACAGAGTGGATGAGAGCACATGGAAAAACAAAGTGTGATATTCTGAAAGCCGCGCATCACGGCTCTAAGAATTCGACACTGCCGGAATTTTTACAGCAGCTGACACCGAAATATGCATGGATTTCATCGGGAATCGGCAACCGGTACGGACATCCGGCAAAGGAGACTGTAGAGAGACTCAGTGAAAAAGGATGCGAATTGTATGGGACGCAGGAGTACGGGGCAGTCACCTTAAAGATAAAAGGGGAAAAAGCTGTGATAGAAACATTTTGCAAAAAGTAAAAGTTTCCGATATAATAGAAATTATGAAAAGTTTGAATGAAGATTTAAAAACAGGACAATTTAGTCAGATTTATCTCCTTTATGGAGAGGAAAACTATCTGAAGAAACAATATAAGGAACGTTTTGTCAAGGCCATGCTTCCGCAAGGAGATACTATGAATTACGCCTATTATGAAGGGAAAGGCGTGGAGATCCGGGAAGTCATTGATCTGGCAGAGACGCTACCTTTTTTTGCAGAACGCAGGTTGATCGTATTTGAAAATACCGGACTGTTTAAAAGTTCGGGTGCAGATCTGGCAGAGTATATCAAGACCATGCCGGAGACTACTTATTTTATTTTTGTGGAAGAAGAAGTGGACAAGCGCAGCAAGTTGTATAAGGCGGTGAAAGCAAAAGGTCATATTGTGGAACTTCCGTTTCAGGATGAATCTACATTGAAGCGTTGGATCCTTGGCAATGTCAGGCGGGAGGGAAAACAGATATCGGATGCTTCGGTCGGATATTTTCTGGGAAAAGTCGGAACCGATATGCAGAATATCCAGGGCGAACTGGAAAAACTGTTCTGCTATACACTGCATCGGGACGTGATCACACCGGAGGACATCGATGCAGTCTGTATCAACCAGATCGGAAATCATATTTTTGAGATGGTCAATGCAGTGGCAGAGAAAAAGCAGAGAAAAGCGCTGGATCTGTATTACGAACTGCTGGCATTAAAAGAGCCTCCTATGAGAATTTTATTTTTGCTGGTCAGGCAGTACCGGATTTTATTCCATGTACAGTCACTGCAGAAAAAAGGATACGGGAAAAAAGAAATTGCAGCAAAAGCAGGGCTGCATCCGTTTGCTGCGGGAAAATATATGGAGCAGACCCGGTATTTTAAGAGCGAAGAATTGCGTGCCGTGTTGGAAGAGAGTGCGGATCTGGAGGAGCGTGTGAAGACAGGAAGGCTGACAGATACACTGGCAGTGGAGTTGTTTTTGGTAAAATACTCATCGTAAATGACAGATGTTCTTGTCAAAACAGGAAAGGCATGATAGTATATTTTTGCATAAAACAGAAGAACATTCAGCATAGAAGAAAATAGAAAAAGACAGAGTTACTGGAGGAATGAACGTGTCATCAATTGATCAGAATAAAATACGAAATTTTTGCATCATTGCACATATCGACCATGGAAAATCTACGCTTGCAGACCGGATCATCGAAAAGACCGGACTTTTGACAAGTCGTGAGATGCAGTCGCAGGTGCTGGACAATATGGAACTGGAGAGGGAGCGCGGAATCACAATCAAAGCCCAGACTGTGCGTACCGTATACAAAGCAAACGACGGGGAAGAGTATATCTTCAACCTGATCGATACACCGGGACATGTGGATTTTAACTATGAAGTGTCCAGAAGTCTTGCAGCCTGTGACGGAGCAATCCTGGTTGTAGATGCAGCACAGGGAGTAGAAGCGCAGACATTGGCGAATGTGTATCTTGCGCTGGATCACGATCTGGATGTGTTTCCGGTTATCAACAAGATCGATCTGCCAAGTGCAGAGCCGGATCGCGTAAAAGAAGAGATTGAAGATGTGATTGGAATCGAGGCGGATGATGCTCCGTTGATCTCGGCAAAGACCGGACTCAACATTGAAGAAGTGCTGGAGCAGATCGTGAAGAAGATTCCGGCACCGGAAGGAGATCCGAAAGAGCCGTTAAAAGCATTGATCTTCGATTCGGTTTATGATGCTTACAAAGGTGTCATCGTATTCTGCCGGATCAAAGAGGGAAGTATGAAAAAAGGAACAACGATCCGGATGATGGCAACAGGAGCACAGGCGGATGTTGTCGAGGTTGGATATTTTGGAGCCGGACAGTTTATTCCGTGTGATGAGCTGACTGCCGGTATGGTTGGATATATTACAGCAAGCATTAAAAATCTTGGTGATACCCGTGTGGGTGATACCATCACCGATGCGCTGCGTCCGTGCGCAGAGCCGCTTCCGGGCTACAAAAAGGTAACCTCCATGGTATACTGCGGACTTTACCCGGCAGATGGTGCAAAGTACAATGACCTGCGCGATGCATTAGAGAAGCTTCAGTTAAACGATGCATCCCTGTTCTTTGAGCCGGAGACCTCCATTGCCCTTGGCTTTGGTTTCCGCTGCGGATTTTTGGGACTTTTGCATCTGGAGATCATCCAGGAGCGTCTGGAGCGGGAGTACAACCTCGATCTGGTTACCACGGCACCGGGCGTTGTGTACCGTGTCCACAAGAAAAACGGCGAAATGAT
>ERZ773164.1930-NODE-1930-length-18770-cov-32.313171_pt1 | contig 18770 bp, 19 predicted proteins | sample MGYA00511917_ERZ773164 | MGnify/ENA primary metagenome ERZ773164 (study PRJEB29015, sample SAMEA2737847) | human gut metagenome | biome: human gut; feature: human-associated habitat; material: faeces | place: China | collected 2012 ...
ATAGCCATTCCTTTTTCGTGTGCCTGCGAGAATCTGACCAACCTCATTGCTATCCTTCGCAGCGACTGCATCATAGCGCACTGTGGATGGGGCTATGTGCATTTGGGTGAGCGTGGTTTTCTTTTTCATAACAAGAACACTCCTTTGTGATCCGGTAGCCCTATTATAGTATAGAAAACATAAGAAATCAACAAGAAATCTCCAAAATAGCGACAAATGCGTAATTTACATCTCCATAAAGTATGTATATAATCGAATCAAATCCACGAACAACAGCTTTTTGGTGTTGATTCGGGACAGGAAACGTGTTTATTTGGTGTTTTTAAGAGGTGATATTATGAGAAAAGAAAACGTAAAATGCCCGATGTGCGGAACCATGAACTATGATGTAGATCTTGATGCAACCGATGGCTGGACAAAATGCCATCTGTGCAAAGCAGTAACCTGCTCTATGGATGAGTGGAAAAAGCATACAGTGTCCGTTCCTCTGTTAAACGAAAAACAGCTCGTGGCACGCAGTATGATTCGCAAGTAATGCACGCTGCATTCTGATAAATCTGCAAAAAGGAGGAATTCTGATGTGTGGTGATTACAACCTTCGCCGTGAGAAAAGATACGTCGAAGTGGATGTTCGTTTTACTCCTGACGGTAAGATCCGTCCTCTTGCCATAAACTATGACAAGACTCGCACTTATGGAATTGACCGTGTTTTGGCAGTCAGGCATGGCACATCGCGCCTTGGCGGAAAAGGTCACTGCTTCACCTGTCTAATCTGCGGGCAGAAGCGAAATCTTTGGCTTGAGCAGGGCAAGTGGTTCGTGGATGCCTACTGCTCTGTGCCGGAAAGCCGTGCTTCGTAATGGCAAGGTACTTATCCCGCGCAGACCTTTCGCGCATAGCGGGTAAGTATATCGACCAGTACTATACCCGCTTCGGGATCAGCAAAGATGCCCCGGAACCCATTGACCCTGAACGGCTTGCAAGCGCTGTTCTTGGGCTGAATGTGAAAATGCTGCCGCTATGTAGCGATGGCAGCGTCCTCGGACTGACCGTTTTTCAAAGATGCGGTTTTACCGTAACTTTAGGGGACGGTACAAAGCTTGTAGAGATATTCATGCCGAAGGACGTTGTGATCGATTCTGCCCTTGCGGCAGACGGCTGCACCGGATGCCGGAATTTCACGATAGCGCATGAGGCGGCACACCAGATTTTAGTTGACCTGTTCCCGAACGACTATGGAAAAGCAGTCAAGTGCCGTGGGCACATTGCCTATCGGGAACGAAACGTACAACCCTCATGGGAAGAATGGCAGGCAAACACCCTTGCAGCAGAGCTGCTGATGCCGACATTTCTGGTCAACGCCGAAATAGAACGGGCAGCGCTGTGCCTGCCGAATGGAATCCTATACAAATCCGCATCTGACCCGAACTATGAAAAAATTCTGGAGATGGCTGTGCGGATGGGAGTATCGTGGTCTGCTATCAGGATCAGACTACAGCAGATGCAGGTCATAAAAGGCAAACCCATCCACTGCCATCCATTGGACATCATCCGATTTGGAAAATAAACATGATTCAGTCAAATAATCGTCCTTTTAAAAATAAACCGCTGAGCAATATACAGCAGGCACAATTCAGCATCGGCTGGAGGTTTTGCCCCGTTTGCGGACACAAGCTCTACCAAAAAGATGAGAGCTGTTCAGGCACTATCCGCATAAAGTGCCTCAAGTGTGGCAACGTAGCAACGGTTGATTTAGCCTATCGCAGGCGTTGATTGCTTTATAGGCAAAACACAATTTCAAAAATCGGGTGCATTGCACCCTGAATATGGACTGTTCGTCACCGAGCAACGGGCCATTGCCGCAAGGCAATGTATGAAACGCGCACCAAATAGCCGGGCAACAGCTGATAGAGTGATTCTGCTTTAGAACCGCTCTGTTAGTTGGTTGTCCGGCTATTTTTTTAGCCTTCAGGTAGCCTGCTCCCGTAAAAAGGAGCAGGCTTTATGTTTGTCCGTTTTTCGTGGATGCCCCAAGCAGCGAAATATCCGTAGCCTTCCAAATTTTCGACTTTTCACGACTTATCGAAAATTTGGAGGTTTAACATGGGCTTTAACTACGGTTTGGAAAAGAAGAATTTTGATAGCCAGTGGGCTGTGACCCGCAAGCAGTATGAAGATGCTGGTATGAGCAGCGAGGCGATTCAGGCAATGTACGATTACGATTGGTCTGTTTTTAATGCTACTCGTGCTTACCAGAATCATACGCAGGAAATGGCAGCGCCGTCCTTTGAACAGAGCGAAGAGTCCTACTCGCCCTTGATGGACAAGTATCGGGAAGCCATTTCCGTTACGGATACCTACCACGAAACCAAGAGCCGCTTTGCATGGATCGGCGAAATCGAGGACGAGAATCTTCTGTCAGCACTCGAAAAGCTGTCCGATGACGACCTTGAAATCTTGACACTCTACATCTATGAGGGTTATAGCACGGTTGAATTATCTAAAGCTTATGGCATCACTCACCAGAACATTAGTAAGCGAATTATTAAAATTACTAATTTTTTGAAGAACTTTTAATTTTAGGGTGCAGAATGACCATTTTCGTCGGCTACCAAGTGAAGGGACAATTTCCCAAGCGGCACCTGCCGCAGGGCGAAACGTCCGACCTCAGGGACCTTGAAAACTGAATAGTTCCGTCATCTGGTACTCCGATAATGATACTTCCGTAATTCGCGGCCCGGTCACAAAGCAGACGGGGTGGCTGAAATGCCAATGAAGCGGTACAAGTCCGCTGCCAGATGTTTATGCCCCACTCGCAGGGAGCCGAGGGCGAATATGCGAGACCTGAACATATTTTATCAGGAGTGACCGGATGCTGTTTTCGGTCTCCGGTCACTCCTGTTCTTTTACATATTTATCCGCTAATCACCTTTACTAACACGGAGGACTACTCAAATGGACGAGTTGAATCCTACGGTGCGCGAACAGGAAATTTATGAGGAGATGGAATTGACCCCGGAAATGATCAAGTCCATCCGAACCCTCTGTGCAACCTGTCTGCGACATTTCGTAGAAGCCAAGGCTTTCAAAATTGCTATCGTGCCGAGTGCAGACAACAGCATGGATACTTGCACTGTCTGTCAGACCCGGCGTGGTTACGATTATGTTGTAATGCACCGCTGATGCTGGTGTTTCGTTTCAATCATCGGAGGAGGTGATGTGTATCGTATAAAAAGAACTGCTCCCATACTTCAACAGAAACCCGCTGCCTAGGAGGTGCAGCGGGTTTCTTACATATCCAAACGGAGGTTTCGCAATTTGGAATCTACTTTGAAATTCCAACGCGGAGACATCTACTTCATTCGACTTGACAACCGCACAGGTTCCGAACAAAGCGGAACCCGTCCAGCGGTCATCCTGCAAAACGATGTGGGAAACTCCTGCTCACCGACATTGATCGTTGCGACTTTGACAAGTAAGACAGAAAAGAAAGCTACGCAACCAACGCATTGTCTGGTGGAACCGGAGGGACTGGAGCCGTCCATCGTTCAGGCTGAACAAATCTTCACCATCGACAAAAGCCGTGTCAAAAGATTTGTCGGACACCTCACCCCAGAAGAGATGGGGCGGGTCGATGATGCTGTGAAAATCAGCCTTGCTCTGAACCCAATGGGAAGCATCCAAAAGCTCAAACCTATCGTCCGTTCTACGGCGGCTTACGCACCGCCAGAAGTAGTTGACGGTAAGCCGCCTGTCTATCCCTACACTCCTATCAAATCCGATTTTGAGGATGCAGGAACAGTCGAAGAAATGATGTTATACACCGAACTGCAATCCGCTGTTCACGCAATGATCCAGCGGCTTGAATACAGCTTCACCTTTAATCCCAGCTTGCTCACCAGCCCGAAGCGTAAGAAGCAAGTGACTGAGATTTTGACCGAAGCTGAAAAATACATTTGGCGAATTAAGGAGGAAATCAGATGCGCCTGAAGAATGACACTGAAAATTTTGCAGCTTCCTTCAATATCACCCCGCCTTACCAAATGAGGGTGATTCACAGCAGTAAGCTGATCTACCCCCGTGAAATCTACCAGCGGGGTGTGCAGCGTAAGCGGGTGGAACTGATTGCTGCTGACTTCAACGAATACGTTGCGAATGAGCCGAAGATCAGCTTCCGCAACGGCAAGTATTATGTGGTGGATGGCCAGCACACCATCGAAGCGCGCATCCTTCGTAACGGCGGCAGAGTTTTGCCGATTCTCTGCAAGGTCTACACCGGTATGACCATGCAGCAGGAAGCTCTGCTCTTTGCCGAGCAGAACGGCCATTCTGCCCCTTTGTCTGCGGGCATCAAGCTGCGAGCAAAGGTTGCGGGCGATGATGCTCCTTCCAAAGAATTTCTCGCTGCTACCAACCGGGTGGGGCTGGCATTCAACTATGACAGTTTGCAGTTGAGCGATTACCGCATCAGCTGCGTGGGCACCGCTCTCAAGCTGTACAATCAGATGGGCGAAAAGATCTACTGCGAAGCCCTGCGGTTGATTGTGGCTGCTTGGGGAGGTAAGCCGGATTCGTTTCGTGCATCTGTTCTGCGTGGTATGATGCACTTTGTGGAGTTGTATCACGGCGAGTTCAGCGAGGAACGGCTGGTTCGTGCGCTTGGCAGCGTCCATCCCATGGAGATTTACCGTGTTGGCAGGGATAACCCTGCAAAGCTGCCCGGATGGAAGAAATACGTTTTTCCCATCTACATGGCTTACAACGGCAAAGGCCGCAAGGACGCCTTGCCGATGAAGTTCTAAAACATATTTCCTATGCCAAGGGGCACCTGCAAGCTGTGGGTGCCTCTTATTACATAATTATATCGCGCTATCGCTACTTTTGAAAGAAGGGCTAGATATGACCAATATGAATGTGATTCCTGTGTCGCAGGATTCGTATATCGTTAATGGCTGCAAAGTGAAAATCACTTATGCAGAAGATGGTGACAGCATGGAGGTTCTTCAGAAACTGATTCATGATACCCTCCGCGAAGAAGCCAAGAATTACAATTGAATCGACATCCTTGCAACAAGGATAGTCCAGCACTAAAATAATGGTACAGTTGATGCAGCAACCAATTCAAACAAACGAGTGTGCGCACAGTATCGTTGTTTTAGTTTTACATAGGAGTGACAACGATGAAAAAACGTGTATATACCTTATACCGCGTTTCGACCATTGGACAGGTCGAAAAGGATGACATACCCATGCAAAAAGAAGCCTGCCACGAATTTGCAGAACGGCAGGGCTGGGAAATCGTCAAGGAGTTTTCCGAAAAAGGCGTTTCCGGTTTTAAGAAATCTGCAAAAGACCGCGATCAGCTCCAGCTGCTTCAGCAGGCTGCTGCTGCCGGAGAGTTTGATGTTCTGCTGGTGTTCATGTTTGACCGTCTGGGTCGGCGTGACGACGAAACGCCCTTTATCGTGGAATGGTTCACGAAGCAAGGGGTCGAGGTCTGGAGCGTAAATGAAGGTCAGCAGCGTTTTGATTCCCATGTCGATAAGCTGATGAACTATATCCGCTACTGGCAAGCATCCGGCGAGAGCATCAAGACCTCTATCCGTACTCGCACCCGTATAGAACAGCTTACAGAGGAAGGTCACTATACCGGTGGAACGGTTGCTTTCGGGTACAAGCGTGTAAAAAAGGGTCGCGTGAACAAGAAAAATCAGGAAGTCTGTGAGCTGGAAATCAACGAGGAAGAAGCAGAGATCGTCCGTCTGATATTCCAGAAATACGTTTATGAAGGCTACGGTGTAAAGCGAATCTGCAACTACCTTGTAGAGAACAACATCATGGGACGGAACGGCAAGAACATCCCGACCACGACTCTGGTTCGGATGGTGCGAAATAAAACCTATCTGGGCTACCTCATCAACGGCAATGTCGAAAAGGAATGCCCGGAATTGAGGATCATCGAGCCGGAAGTATTTGAAAAGGCTCAGGAGCTGCGGGATGCTCGTCGCAGAGAGAAGGGCGAAGACTCTGATAGTTACAGTCCTCATGCTCTGCTTTGTGGGAAGGTGTTCTGTGCACACTGCGGAAATCGCCTGAACATCACGAGCAGCGGACGCACCAGACTGCGTGCGGATGGCTCCACGGTGAAGGAAAAGCGGTTCCGTTATAGCTGCCATTATAATGTACGGCATCCGGGTCAATGCGATGGACAGTCCGGCTACGGTGTAACAAAACTGGACGCAATCGTAGAGAGTATCGTATGCACCAAGTTTTCGGAGATTTTAGAGTGTTCCAAAAGCAAGCTGCTTCAGGATATGCTTCGCAAGGACATGGAAGTAGCGCAGAAAGAAGTATCACGCGCAAAGAGTGAACTCGACCTCAAGGATGACGAACGGAATGCATTGAAGGATGAAATGATTCGCGTCATCCGGGGAAAGAGCAGCATTGACCGTGATATGATCCAGCAGCTTCTGGATGAAAATCAAGCTGCGATCCAAGCAGCACAGGACGCCCTGACCGCTGCACAGAACAAGCTGGAGGAGATTGAGCAGGAAAACAAGAAAGCTGAAAATGATTGCAGCAATCTGTTCACTTGGGCAAGCACCTATCAGAACGCATCCTTTCAGCAGCGGCAGGCAATCCTCAACCAGTTCATCAAGGAAGTCCGTGTTGGACGGGATTATGATATTGAGATCATCCTCAATGTTCCACTGGAGGAGTTTGAAGAATTTAAGAGTCATTCACTCTCGGTGCGTACTCCGAGTGGGCGGAAAACGAACCTTAAACAAGCACCCGTTAGGGGGCTGGGTACTCCGAATGGGGGAATCGTCGTTTTTGACAAAACTTCTGGTGAAGCTATGAACATTATGCCGAAAAGTTCGGCACACGTCACTTTGCGCTGTCAAGACGAATGATGCACGATTTTGCAAAGAACGGCAAAAAGAAACGCCGTATCGTTTAACACGATACGGCGTTTTATGGACTCGAAGGGAGTCGAACCCTCGACCTTTCGGATGCGAACCGAACGCTCTCCCAACTGAGCTACGAGCCCATATTTAAGCCCCCAAAAACCGCTTGGGGGCGCGTGGTATATAACTCCAGATTGTTTAAGGACCGCATGGGCTCCCAGCTGAGCTATAGGCCCATATTTAGGGGCGTGACTCGGTTGGGCGACCAACCGTTATACTCCCCATTTGAATGCCCACAACTCTGTGGGGCACAAAAGCGATACGCTTGCACTCCCAGCTGAGCTATAGGCCCATATTTGTTTTTCAGAACGAGAACAGTGTAACTCTTTTAGAAGGATTTGTCAAGGACTTTTCACTCAGGCGGCCTGCGGGGAATGGCCGGGCGGATCTGCCGCGCTGTTTCTTATAAAAACGGCAGATCCTTTCGTAAAAATAACAGTGGCTCTCAGAGAAGAAGCGTGCTACAATAATGCTGGGACTTCTGTACATAAAAAGTCTATCACCCAAAGTCAGGAGGACAACGGTTATGGAATTTACTAAGGTCGTTGCAGAGCGTTATTCCTGCAAGAATTTCAGCACACGTAAGGTAGAAGCCGAGAAGCTGACGGAGATCCTGGAAGTGGGTCGGCAGGCCCCGACCGCCAAGAATTCTCAGGAGCAGCGCATCTATGTGCTGCAGTCGGAAGAAAGCCTGGCAAAGCTCGACAAGGTGACGCCCTGCCGCTATGGCGCACCTACCTGCCTCGTCGTGGCCTTCGATAAAAACAGCGTCTTTACTTATCCCGGCGGAAAGCGGGACTCCGGCATGGAGGATGCCGCCATCGTGGCGACCCACCTGATGCTGGCTGCCGCCAACGCAGGTGTGGACAGCTGCTGGCTCAACTTCTTCGACCCGGATGAGCTGGCCAAGGAACTGGGCCTGCCGGAAAATGAAGAGGTCCTGATGATCCTCGACCTCGGCTATGCCGCAGAGGGCGCAGGGCCGCTGGCAAACCACGGCTCGAGAAAGCCCCTGTCCGAGACGGTCGCATACCTGTAATACCAAAAAAACACCCGGAGATGCTTCCGGGTGTTTTTGCGTTATTGTCCGACGATGCGCCAGTGTTCGGGCCTGTTGTAATCGGTGGTCACGCCGTCGTCGGTATACATCCGGTAGGGCGCAGGCTGGCCGTCGGGCGCGAAGCGCCAGAAGGTGAGAGCCGTATCGTCCAGCTGGGCGGTGTTGGCGGCGGGCTGTGCCACCGGTACGGTGTGGCCCGGACGGATGAAGATCAGCACCTCGCCAAGTTCGCAGGGCAGATAGTGCCGCCCGGCGGGCAGAACTTCCTCATCGTAGTCGGAGACGCTGCGCAGACGCAGCATCTTCATCGCCTCAGGCAGATAGACCGTCCGGCCATGGGCGTTCTGGGTGTGGATGGGTGCGACCATCAGGCCCTCGCCAAGAAGCAGCTGGTCGTCCACCTCCCGGGCGTCGGGGTCGGCAGGGTAGTCAAAAGCCAAAGGCCGAAAGTAAGGTGTATCCTCAAGCGCGGCCTTCATGAACTCACTGTAGAGGTAGGGCAGGAGGGCGTACCGCAGATCCAGCATATTGCGGATGGCGGGCAGAACATCGGTAAAGCGGTAAAATTCCTGCTCCCGGCTCTCAGCGCCGGCGTGGTTGCGCATGAGAGGTGTGAACAGTCCGAACTCGAGCCAGCGGAGCGCCAGATCGGGGGTGGTGTCCTCACTGAAACCGCACAAATCGGCACCGCTGTAGAGGAAGCCGCACATCTGGACGGCAGGCATCATCTGGATGTTGGCCAGCAGCTGGCTCCACGAGGAGTGGTTGTCGCCCAGCCAGATCCCGCCCCAACGGTGGGCGCCGATGATGCTGCTGCGGCAGTAGAGCAGGGTGCGCTGGCCGGGACGCAGGGTCTGGAACGCCTCGCCGGCAGCCCGGGTCATGCAGCCGCCGTAGAGGTTGTGGACGCGGTCGTGGCGCACCCGCCCGGCAGCGGTATCGTGGTAGAAACTGCGGTAGTCCTCGGGGGCATTCATCAGGCCCATCACTGAGCGCACCAGCCCGAAGAAATCGTTCTGGTCAAGGTTATCCTTCCGGCTCAGGGCGGCGGCATTCTCGAAGAAGGCTTTCAGCCGCTCAGGGGAGTAGAAGAGGGCAGGCTCGTTCATGTCGTTCCAGAAGCCCTCGATGCCGAGGTCGGTGAGCACCTTGTACTGCCTGCCGAACCACGCCCGGGCATCGGGACGGAGAAAGTCGGTGAAGTAGGCCTTGCCGGGCCAGACCGCCGCCACAAAGGGCGTGCCGTCTTCTTTGGTGCAGAAATAGCCCTTCTCGAGGCCCTCGCGGCAGACGGGGTCATTGTCGTCGCAGCGGATGCCTGCGTCGATGATGGGGACGAGCCGGATGCCCTCGGCTTTCAGGTCGGCGGCAAGTTTGCCGAGGTCGGGGAAGCGGGCCTTGTCGATGGTGAAATCAGCGTAGGACTGCATGTAATCAATGTCCATGCAGATCATGTCCAGCGGCAGATCGTTGGCCTTGTACTGCGCGGCCACCTCCCGGATGTCGGCCTCGGTCTTGTAGCCGAAGCGGCTCTGGGCCAGACCGAACGCCCACTTGGGCGGGATATAGCTGGGGCCGATGAGCTGCCGGAACTCCTTTGCGACCTCTGCCGCTGTAGGGGCTGTGATGAGGTAGAGCGCATAGTTCGGCTCTGCCGTGGCGAAGCGGAGGGTGTCGTGGCGGGTATAGCCGATGTCGTAGCTCACTTTGCCCGGGAAATCGACGAAGATGCCGATGCATCCGCTGCCGTCGGCAGGGGAGATGAGCAGGAAATTGTGGGCGGCGTAGTAGGAAAGCCGGTTTTCGCCGTGCTCACTCTCGTCGGTGTTGTTCGTCTCGTAGTGCCAGCCGCGCTTGTTGAGGCCCCGGGGCATCTCGCCCAAGCCATAGACGATGTCCTTCTCCTGCATGACATACTGCCAGCCATCGCCGTCCGGTGTCAGGTAAGGCACGGGGCCGGTCTCGGCGGGCAGGTCCAGCACGACGCTCTCGGTGGGAAAAGGCTTCCCGATGACAAAACGCTGTATCATAAACAGAGTGCTCCTCTCAGATGATCTTATGTCTATGGTACGCCGTCTGGCCCGGCGGGGCAAGAGAGAAAACCGTCAGAACGATACAACAAAACCAGCATTTTCGCCCGGGAATGCGGCCCGGGGCTTGTTTGGGCAGGGGAAAATGGTATATAATAAGTATATTCTAGGAATAAAAGGGAGAACTATCATGTATCAAAAAGGAATCAAGCGGCTGCTGGACGTGGTACTGTCGGCCTGCGGGCTGCTGGTGCTGTCGCCGCTGCTGCTTTTGCTCTGCCTTGCCATCAAGCTGGACTCGCCGGGGCCGGTGTTCTTCAAGCAGAAGCGGGTGGGCATCCATAAGAGCTATTTCAACATCCTGAAATTCCGCACCATGCGCATCGACACCCCCCACGACATGCCCACCCATCTGCTCCACGACCCGGAGCAGTATATCACCCGGGTGGGCCGTTTCCTGCGCAAGACCAGTCTGGACGAGCTGCCCCAGCTGTGGAATATCCTTGTGGGCGATATGGCAGTCATCGGTCCGCGCCCGGCCCTCTGGAACCAGTACGACCTGCTGGCCGAACGGGACAAGTACGGCGCAAACGACGTCCGCCCCGGCCTGACCGGCTGGGCGCAGATCCATGGCCGCGACGAGCTGGAGATCACGGAGAAAGCGAAGCTGGACGGCTGGTATGTGGAGCATATGAGCTTCTGGCTGGACGTCAAATGCTTCTTCGGCACCATCAGGGCTGTGGCCGACCACGACGGCGTGGTGGAGGGCGGCACCGGGACGCTGCACGAAGAAGGAAAGTGATTCGTCCTTTCTCTTGATTTATCCCCCGAAAAGCGTATAATAAAACAGTACACAAGACACAGAAGGAGGATTTCCATGGAACGCACCTATATCAATGAGGTACAAAAGGAAATTGGCAGCACGGTCAAGGTGCAGGGCTTTATCGAGAACCTGCGCAACAGCAAATATATGGCCTTCATCGTGCTGAAGGATATTACCGGCAAACTTCAGATCACCGTCGAGAAGGAGGACCACCCCGAGCTGGTGGACACCATCGACAAGCTGACCCCGGACTCTGTCATCACCGTCACCGGCAAGGTGATGGAGAACGACTACGTCAAGATGGGCGGCATCGAGATGATCCCCGAGTCCATCGAGATCGAGAGCATCGCCGACGCGCTGCCCATCGTCCGCAAGGAGATCGCCGCCACCAAGAAGAAGAAGGCTGTGGAGCGTTCCAGCATCGACCAGCGCATCGACTACCGCTGGATCGACCTGCGCACCGATGAGAACCAGCTGATGTTCAAGGCACAGAGCTGCTTCGTCAACGCCATGCGTCAGTTCCTGCTCGAGCGCAGCTTCATCGAGATCCACACCCCGAAGCTCATCGCTGCCGCCAGCGAGAGCGGCTCTGAGGTGTTCAAGGTGGACTACTTCGACCGCAACGCCTATCTGGCCCAGAGCCCTCAGTTCTATAAGCAGATGGCCATGGCCGCCGGCTTCGAGCGCATCTTCGAGACCGGCCCCGTCTTCCGCGCGGAGAAGAGCTACACCAACAAGCACTCCACCGAGTTCTCCGGCTTCGACCTTGAGTTCAGCTATATCACCTCTTACAAGGACGTCATGAAGATGGAGGAAGAGCTTCTGACTGCCGGCCTGAAGGCCGTCAAGGAGCAGTACGGCGAGCAGATCAAGGAGCTGTTTGGTCTGGAAGTCGTCGTCCCCACCACGCCGTTCCCTGTGGTCAAGCTGGCCGACCTGTACAAGGGTCTGGAAGAGGAGTTCGGCTACACGGTCGATGAGAGCGAGAAGGGCGACCTGACCACCGAGGCCGAGCGCCTGAGCTACGACTGGGTCAAGAAGCACTACGGCCACGAGTTCCTGTTCATCACCGACTACTCCGCTGAGAAGCGTGCTTTCTACCACATGCGCGACGAGAACGGCGTGCCGCAGGGCTACGACCTCATCTGGCGCGGCGTGGAGATCACCACCGGCGCACAGCGTGAGCATCGCTACGACGTGCTGAAGAAGCAGGCAGAGGAGAAGGGCCTGGCCGAGGATGTCAAGTTCTATCTGGAGTTCTTCCAGTACGGCTGCCCTCCGCACGGCGGCTTCGGTCTGGGCATCGACCGTCTGACCATGTTGCTCTGCGGCCAGTCCATCAAGGACGCCGAGTTCCTGTTCCGCGGCCCCAACCGTCTGACTCCGTAACCTCTTTCAGGCTCTCCCTTTGGGAGAGCTGGCGCGCAAGCGCCTGAGAGGGCAAGGATGTTGACGGAAAATCGCAGGCGCGGCGATAGCATCGCTCTGACAAAGAGCCTGCTTATCGCTGTGCGGAAACTCTTTTATACCGGGCTTGCCCTCTCCGTCACCTTCGGTGACACCTCTCCCAAGGGGAGAGGCTTACAGTAACAACAAAAGCCAGCGCACATTCCGTGCGCTGGCTTTTCTGCATTTTACAGCTTACTGGATGCCGGTGACCTTGTAGTCCTGTGCCTCGACGGCGTTCTTGAGCACATCGTCGGCGACCTCGGCGTTCAGGGTAACGATGGCGGTGCCGGCCTCGTGGCTCACGACAGCCTCGTCCACCTCGGGCAGGGCTTCCAGAGCCTTCTTCACGCGGGCTTCGCAGTGGCCGCACATCATGCCTTCTACTTTCAGGGTCTTCTTCATGGTATGATCCTCCGTTTTGACTTCGGGCGCTTCGGCGTCCGATTTTTTGTTATTTTCAGCCGCAGGCTGCACCGGGGCAGCGGCGGGAGAAGCGGTTTTGTGGTCGTGCCTGGTGCTGTGCAGATCGAACAGGTTCAGCCGCAGCGCGTTGCTCACGACGCAGAAGCTGGACAGGCTCATGGCAGCAGCACCGAACATGGGGTTCAGGGTCAGGCCGAAGGGGATGAACAGACCAGCCGCCAGCGGGATGCCGATGATATTGTAGATGAACGCCCAGAACAGGTTCTCGTGGATGTTCCGCAGGGTGGCGCGGCTGAGGCGGATGGCCGCAGGCACGTCCGAGAGCTTCGAGTTCATCAGCACGACGTCGGCGGCGTCAATGGCCACGTCGGTGCCTGCGCCGATGGCAATGCCGGTGTCGGCACGGGTGAGGGCGGGGGCGTCGTTGATGCCGTCGCCCACCATGGCCACCTTGCCGCTGGCCTGCAGCTGGCGGATGACGGCCTCCTTGCCGTCGGGCAGGACGCCCGCGATGACCTCGTCCACGCCCGCCTGCCTGCCGATGGCGTCGGCGGTGCGCTGGTTGTCGCCGGTGAGCATCACGACCCGGATGCCCATGTTCTGCAGCTGACGGATGGCTTCAGGGCTGTCCTCCTTGATGGTGTCGGCCACGGCGATAACGCCCAGCAGACGGCCTGCGCCGCCGAAGAAGAGGGGAGTCTTGCCCTCAGAGGCCAGCTTCTCAGCCTGCTGTGCCAGTGCGGCGGGCAGGGTGAGCCTGGTCTGGATGAAGGCGGCATTGCCGGCATAGATGTCCATGCCGTCCAGCTTGGCCGCCAGACCGTTGCCCGGCAGGGCCGCGAAGTCAGTGACTTCCGGGGGAGTGATGGCCTTTGCCTCGGCGTCGGCAAGAACTGCCTTTGCCAGAGGGTGCTCGCTGCGGCTTTCCAGCGCGGCGGCCAGCGTCAGCAGCTCCGTCTCGGTGACGCCCTCGGCAGGCAGCAGGTCGGTGACGCGGGGTGCGCCCTCGGTGATGGTGCCGGTCTTGTCCAGCGCCACGATCTGGGTGCGGCCTGCAGCTTCCAGCGAGGCGGCAGTCTTGAAGAGGATGCCGTTCTTGGCGCCGAGGCCATTGCCCACCATAATAGCCACAGGTGTTGCCAGACCCAGTGCGCAGGGGCAGCTGATGACCAGCACGGAGATGCCGCGGGCCAGCGCATAGCCCAGTTCATGGCCCAGCAGCAGCCAGACGATGGTGGTCACGACGGCGATGGAGATGACCGCCGGGACGAAGAAGCCCGACACGGTGTCGGCGATCTTGGCGATAGGAGCCTTGGTGGCAGCGGCATCGCTGACCATCTTGATGATCTGAGCCAGCGTGGTATCCTCGCCGACGCGGGTGGCCTCACAGCGGAGGAAGCCCGACTGGTTGGTGGTGGCGGCGCTGACTTTGTCGCCGACGGCCTTGTCCACCGGGATGCTCTCGCCGGTCAGGGCGCTCTCATTGACTGCGCTGGTGCCTTCCAGCACCACGCCGTCCACCGGGATATTCTCGCCGGGGCGGACCACAAAGACGTCGCCCTTCTGCACGTCGGCGATGGCCACGGTCACTTCCGCGCCGTCCCGCACCAGCGCAGCGGTCTTGGGGGCCAGCTTCATCAGGCTCTTGAGGGCGTCGGTGGTCTTGCCCTTGGAGCGGGCTTCCAGCATCTTGCCCACCGTGATAAGGGTCAGGATCATGGCGGCAGACTCGAAGTAGAACTCCATCATATAGTGCATGACCAGCTCATTGTTGCCGTCCACCTGGGCGCGGGTCATGGCGAAGAGGGCGTAAGTGCTCCACACGAAGCTTGCCATGGAGCCGAGGGCCACCAGCGTATCCATGTTGGGTGCGCCGTGGATGAGGCCCTTGAAGCCGTTGATGAAGAACTTCTGGTTGATGACCATGACGATGCCCGCCAGCAGCAGCTGGACAAGGCCCATGGCGACGTGGTTGCCGTCGAACCAGTGGGGCAGGGGCCAGCCCCACATCATGTGGCCCATGGAGAAGTACATCAGCACCAGCAGGAAGCCCAGCGAGGCGATGAGGCGGCGCTTGAGCTTCGGTGTCTCGTGGTCGACCAGTGCATCGAGGTCGGCGCTGGCGCCCGAAGCCTTACTGGCGGAGGCATTCTTCGGGCTTGCGCCGTAGCCTGCCTCCTGCACAGCCGAGAGGATGGCGGCAGGGGAGGCTGTGCCTTCCACGCCCATGGAGTTTGTCAGAAGGCTCACCGAGCAGCTCGTGACGCCCGGCACCTTCTTCACGGCCTTTTCCACCCGGGCAGAGCAGGCCGCGCAGCTCATGCCCGTGACATTGTATTGTTCCATTGCGGATTCCTTTCCCTCTTATAGGATGCCCGGAACGGGGTCATTTCATGAGCCGGGGCAGCAGCTGCAGCAGTTCGTCCAGCTTCTGCGTCCCGCCGGCTCTCAGATCGTCGGCCACGCAGGTGCGGACGTGCTGGCTCAGCAGCTCTTTGGAAAAGCCGTTCAGTGCAGCGTTCACCGCAGCCACCTGCACCAGAATATCGGCGCAGTAGACGTCCTTGTCCAGCATCGTGTGGATGCCGCGCACTTGGCCCTCGATGCGGCTCAGCCGGTTGGCGAGGGCGCGGTACTCCTCAGGGGTACGGTCCTTGTGGCGGCAGCAGGAGGGAGCAGTGTCCTTTTCGACAGGCTCAGTGGCGCAGCAGGGCTTTTTTTCAGCATCAGTCATAGCAGATGACTCCTTTCCGGGTGTATCAGTGTGAAGAGGAGATGTACCCTGTGGGGGTAAATCTTCCGACACTCTGATTTTACCACGTAGGGGTATCTGTTTCAAGCAGGTAGGATGCGCTAACTGTGAAAACTTTGTGAAAACGAAAGCGGCGAAATGCAGAAACGGGAGCCTCCCGGTAAAGGAAAGCTCCCGTTTCTGTTTAGGATAGGAAAGAGAATGTCATAAATAGGGGGAGGGGGTCACAGGTTGGTGTAACCCATCAGATAGCGGTCCACCTCGGCGGCACATTCCGCAGCGTCCCTCTTATATGGTATAACAGAAAAGGCGTCCCAGATGGGTCGGCGAAGACTCATCTGGAACGCCCTTGTTCCGGATAACAAGAATATTATACAAAGGTGCTGAAAAAGATTCAAGTGACAGCTGCACCAAATGTGGGTACACCGGCCCTCTTTTTTCTTGTTCAAAACAGACACACCCGGTGGGCAAAAGTATGGCTTTTTGCAGGCTGCTGCCGGGCCAAAACGCCGGACGGCTCCGGCAGGGAGCCTTTGATGGCTCCCGCAAAATTGACGGTCCGTGGAAACGATACCGGATTTCCCGGGACTCCTGAAAAAAAAGAGGAAGATTTCTGATGTCTTTCGGAATTATGTCCATAAATCTCGGCGAATCATTGTACAAGATGCACATGAAAACTGCAGAAAATTTGGTAAAAAATGCTCTTGCGCACACGGAGTGGGGGGGGGTAGAATGAGAAAAAGCGGGCAACCCGCAAAACGATTGGAGGAAAAAAATTTATGCGGTTACGAAAGAACATGAAGCGGACGGCGGCCGCCGCCCTGGCCCTGAGTATGGCAGTCTCTGCAGCAGCGGTACCTGCATCGGCTGGCTATTCCATTGATATGTCCGATGCAGCAAAGATCACCGGCGATGTGGAGATCAAGCAGGAGGCGGACAGCACCGGTAAGGCTACCATCACCATCAGTGTGGGCGGTGAAAATAAAACAGAACAGTTCAAGAACGATGATAAGGACGACAAGATCACCATTACCGGCGACAACACGGCCACAAAGTCTGCCGCCACCACAACGGCCGCTGCAGATGCTGCGAAGGACGATACCAAGGCCCCGGAGACCACGGTAACGGAGAACAAGGACGGCACCGTGATCAGCTATACCGGGGAGCTGGACGCTCAGCCGGATCAGGAGGTCTCCCGCCCGGACAGCAAGAATGACCAGAACGACCCGGAAGCCGACCAGAAGAATCAGGGCGACCAGGCCGACCAGAGCGACCCGGAAGCCGACCAGAAGAACCAGAACGACCAGAAGAACCAGAACAAGGACTCTGAGGATGCAGATGCGGGCATCATGACCTATGAGGCCCCGGCTCCAACGACCCTTACCAGTGCGGTGGCAACTGCCGTCTGCAATGTCATCAAGATCATCAATAAGGTCGCCGGAGCGGAAAATGCCCTCAATATCACGCTGAACAATGCAAAGATCGAATCCGACAGCAAAGCCGCCATGAAAATTTCGGGTGAAGGCGATGTCAACATTGAGCTGAACGGCAGCAATGTCCTGACCAGCGGCGGTCATCATGCCGGCTTGGAAAAGAATGACAAGGACTCTAGCGGCAGACTGACCATCCGGGATGACCTCAGGAACGATGGCACAGCGAAGACGGATGAGGAGAAAAAGGCCGAGGAAGATGCAGTTGCTGCCGGAGAAACAACCGGCGATGCTGTCGAGGACGTTGGCAGCCTGACTGCTACGGGCGGTAATTCCGATTCCGGCGGCGCTGGTATAGGAGGAGGAGCAGAAGGCTATTACGATACTAAAGATACCAGCAGTATCGTGATCAATGGCGGAAAGATCACGGCAACGGGCGGCAAGGGTGCTACCGGCATCGGCGGAGGCTATTGGGGCGATGGCGGCAAGGTCAATAAGAACGACCCGGATGACCGCAGCCAAACGATCACCATCAACGGCGGCAATATTAAGGCTACCGGCATTGGCGGCGGTGCCTTCAGTAACAACTGGGGCCGCACCGGTGCAGTGACCATCACCGGCGGTCATATCCAGTCGAAGGCTCAGTATGGCGCTGGTATAGGCGGCGGCTGGGGTGGCCAGCTTGGCGGCAAGGGAGATGTGCTGATCACCGGAGGCGAGATCGAGGCGGAGGGCCTTCGTGGTGCCGGTATTGGCGGCGGTGGCAGTGAAAGTAATGATAGCGGCAATGAGGGTGGAGTTGCTAAGGTCAAGATCCGCGGCGAAAACACCATCATCAAAAAGGCCGAGGGCACCTTTGGTGCAGGCATTGGTGGTGGAGGCGCTTCCAATCCTGAACAAAACAAGTACCACTATGATGGCGGCTCCGCAGAGATAGAAATTACCGACGGAGCCACGGTGAAAGAGGCTGTTGGCGGCAACGGCGGAGCCGGCATTGGTTCTGGTGCTGGTGACGGTTACCAATACTATGAAGTCGATCCTTACAAAACGTATGCACATGTGACGATCAAAAATGCTACGGTCGAGGTTGCCAAATCAGATTCTCCTTCGAAGAGTAATACCTACGGTGCTGGTGCTGGTATTGGCGGCGGCGGAACCAGAGGTAAGTACTGGAATGGCGAGAACGTGATAACGATCATCAACTCGGTCATTGGTCGGTTCCAACTGGATGCGAACGGCAACCGCGAAAAAGATGCGAACGGAAACTATCTTCTGGAAGAAGGGACAGGGGCTTTAGGCACCCACGGATCAGAGGGCATCGGAAGAGGCGCAAATGAATCCGAAGAACTGTCTAAAAATTATGGCAAAAACGACGTAATTATTGATAACTCCTGGGTCCCCAACGGAGACGGAAACACGATGGAACAGAAGTTTAATCACGATTGGCACGACACGGAGGAAACGCGTCCTACCTGTACGAAAGATGGAGAAAAGGTCTGGGAGTGCAGCCGCTGTGGCATGAAGAAAACGGAAAAGATCTCCGCCCTGGGCCATGATTGGGGCGACTGGACAGTGACCACCCCCGCTACCTGCACCAATGAGGGCGTGGAGACCCGTATCTGCAACCGTGACCCCAGCCATGTGGAGACCAGAACCATCCCCACCACCGGCCACAACTGGGTGGACAACGGCAACGGCACCCACACCTGCACCAACTGCGGTGCCACCGAAGCCTTCGGCGCCCTTGAGCTGCGGGTGGTGGACGCCGAGGGCATGAATGAGCCCTTTACCGTGAGCCAGAACGGCACCCTGCGCACCTACACCGGTGCCTACGA
>ERZ773164.1966-NODE-1966-length-18532-cov-4.909347_pt1 | contig 18532 bp, 20 predicted proteins | sample MGYA00511917_ERZ773164 | MGnify/ENA primary metagenome ERZ773164 (study PRJEB29015, sample SAMEA2737847) | human gut metagenome | biome: human gut; feature: human-associated habitat; material: faeces | place: China | collected 2012 ...
CATCTCCACCTGAATCAGAGATTCAGATGGAGTCTTCTTTGCGGATTATGATAAAAGTGAAGCTGCATTACCGGTGAGAATATTTTTTGCATTTTCAATTATGCTATTAATAATGTCCATAATAGGCTGTATTATGGATTATATCAGAAAAATAAAAGAGAAAAGTTAAAAAAGCCCGGCATATTTTCTGTCGGGCTAAGTTAATTATTTTTTCTTTGGGATTGTAGCATTTCCGAATTTATAGACTTTTAACTTTGTAGTCTCGCCTTGCTTTAGCTCTTTTGCCTTATCAAAAAAATCTAAAATAGACAGAGGTATCCAATCATGTTATAATTCAGATGAATAGAGTAGCGTCCATATTGGAATGTAAAAAGTATCATAAACTTATACATTATCAAAAGTAGATCCACATTGGAACCCCTTACGGGGAATATTACCAGGAGGAATCAATATGGATATTAATGCAGAAGCATGTATTAAGCAAGGAGAGGAACTGGGAAGGATTGCCCAAAAGAAATCCGCATTAAAATATCAAATGCAAAGCTTTGCAAATAATTTGATATGCACAAACCCTAAGGATTCTCTTGAGAAGCTATGCCAGCTTTGTTTGATATATGAAATTGATGCAATGCCGCTGATAGAAGTAATGTCAGAGAATGATGAACAGAATTGTCAGAAAGCGTGTCATTACTTCATCAGCGGGTTTACAAAAGGAAAAATAAAGTAGCTCTATCAGAAAAAGCAGGCAAAACGCCTGCTTTTTAAGTGAAAGAGAAAGTTTGTACATTTTCTTTAAATTCTTTATCTTTAACAGAAATGTTTAAAAGTGTAGCAAACCATATTTTTTCTAAGCAATCCGAGTTGAGAAAGGAAATAGGTGAGATTATGGGTGGAAGAATTCTTGATCTGGAATCCGAAAGATTGCTAAGAACCGGTAAAGAAAAAGGCGAAGAAAAAGCCAAATTGGATATTGCAAAAAAATGCTGAACGATGTTTTTCTCTGGAAGATATTCAGTTCTCTACAGGACTTTCAAAAGAGCAACTGGAAAAATCTAAATTGTCATTTTAAGGAGGTGGTGTCGACCATCTCCTTTTTTGTATCAAAATATTCTTCTCATAATTGCTATATGTTCGATGGGATTAATCTTTGCCCAGATACAGAAAGAACAATTTTCATATTCTTGTACTTTCGTCATCTTACTTGAAACTCAAAAACGAAAGGAGATAACTATGAGTAAAAAACCAGAAAACCTTAACACCATTCGCCAGTCCTGTGGCAGCAGAGTAGTAGTAAACGGAGTGTCCTGCATCGCCCCAATCATAGACAGAGAGATGTATGACAGCAGTCTTCTCTATATCGCTTCCAAAAATAAACACGCAAAAGAATCTCTTGTCTGGAAGCCCATGTCTGAAGACTGGAAAGAAAACTGCAGGGAAGAGTTTTGGTTCCAGGATACGGTCAAAGAAGCGATCAGATTACATCCGCAGATGGACAGACGCCTGTTTGATCTTAAAGAACGCCTGCTTTCTTTTGCAGGAGAAGCGGTGTGCCTGCCAGCCTATGAGCCTGATCTGGAAAACATATTAAGTTATGGACAGTTTTGGCTTGGATACAATGCAGAAAGGATGCTGGGAGAGGATTGCCATTGTCACTCCAATTCAGCATTACTGTGGGAAGTCAACAAAGACAAGACTGTGATCTGTACCGGGTATGCGCTCTCCGCGGATGGAATGTGGAGACAACACAGCTGGCTGATACACAGAAAACCGCGATCCAACCGGGTAGTGGAGACGACAGAGCCGCGGATACTGTATTTTGGTTTTGCCATGACACTGGAACTCTGTGAGAAGTTTGTGAGTTACAACGTCTGGTAAATAAGGCAAAGAGATGTTTCAGGAATTAATTTTTGAGGCATCTCCTTTTTTACGTACAAAAAGGCCGCAGAAATACTGCGACCTTACCGGCTTGATATTAATAAATATTAAAGACCATAATGTTTAAACAGTTCCTGCTTATAAGCATCGTCTTTTGTCATTCTTTCGAAAGCATCATAATTTTGGTCTCTGACAAGGAATGAAATCAACTTATTGTAGCGTTCGCTTTCCTCCCTGCGACCTTCTTCTCGACCTTTATCCATATAATCATTTCGCATCATTTCCAGAGTCATATAGTCTTTCCTCCATTCTTCATTCGAACGAGCTTTACGCAAAGCTTCATCCATATTATTGATTAATGGGTTCATGCATTTTTCTGGAACCTTAGATGTACGAATATAAGTAAGGAGTTCTTTTATCTCAGGTGAGATATACGAATCATCGTTTCCGTTTACGTTAACGAAAACTTTGATAGCATCATCTCCAAGCCTTAATTTCGGATATTCTATGCATTGATTTTCGAAAGTGTAGATATATCCATCTCTTCCGAAGAGATCAAAAGTACAAATGAATATGACAAAACTTTTTTTGAGTTTTGAGTAATCCACTCCCTTTTTTATCAGATCCATATCAATAAAGCCCTGGTAGTAGCGGCTTCTTTTGGGGATATTTTTGAAAAAAGATGTCTGCATTTCGCAGTCATATACTGTTTTTCCATCATCCACATAAATATCCAACCTCACGCTTTTGGCGTCTACCTTAAGATCTATTGTTTTCTGAGGTTCCAAATACTCGATATGATCAATTTTAATACCAAGTATTTCTTCGAGAAAAGGTTTGCAAATATTTTTATCCTGCATGATTTTGCAGAACATAAAGTCATTTGTAAAGCCCAATTCCTCGTACTTTTGTATTTGAGTCATGTACGGATTCCTCCTAGTTATATTTTAATCTGACAACAAGTGGATGTCAAGCCGGTTTTCTCCTGTCGTTTCAGATCAATAGTAATATGAACATCAAAGACATTATTAAAAATCTTCAGTACTCTGCTCCAAGTATATCGCTCCGCGGATGGAATGTGGAGACAACACAGCTGGCTGATACACAGAAACCCGCGATCCAACCGGGTTGTTGAAATAACAAGACCAAGGGTTTTGTATTATGGTTTTGCTATGACACCGGAACTTTGTGAGAGGTTTGTGAGTTACAACGTCTGCTAAAATAATCTTATCCATTCTTTTCACCCTTCTTTTATCAAAATCTTTTTTATCTGTTCTATAATTTTCTCAGGAACACTATCATCTATATTCATAAGTTGGCTATACATTCGGACACCTTGATATGCGAATACAAATAAATCAAAAACCCCAGCAATGTCTACTTGGTTAAATTCTTTGCGAGATATGCCATATTGTATTAAGGCATCCCAAGAATTGAATGAAGCTTTATACTGTTTTATTAAGAGATTATCGTTCCCCTCTATTTTCTTTCTGCTAAAATATTCATAAATTGCTATACTTAATGAGCTTTCACTATCAATCATTTCATCTCTGTACTTTTGAAGTATTTCATCTAAAATTTGAGGCGCGGGAATTTTTGCCTCCATTTTTTCTTTAAAACTATTATTCTGGGCAACTAAAAATGTTTCTATTATCTCTGAAAAGATCTGGTCTGTACTATCATAGTGGCGATACAATCCACCTCTACTTAAGCCAGTTATTTCACAAATATCTTTCATGGTTACATCTTTAAACCCTCTAATTGCAAATAATTTATATGCCTGCTCTTTGATAAGACGCTTTGTCTCGTTTCCTTTTTTGCTCATGTTCTTTGCTCCTTTTTTGCGACACGAATGTTTCTAAACACATTATGCGACATAAGTATCGCTTTGTCAAGATGGATATAAATAGTTTGATATATGAATTGAAACCTCCACACGACTAAAGTCGCGGGATTCCCGCACTCCCCGAAGGGGAAGCACTTGAAGAGGACCCGAGCTTCACTACAGCAGGCGGACCCCTACAGGTATAGCCCCCGGGCGGCAGACGGCCGATCTTCCAGGCATGGTCTGTCCCTTAGTTTTGCATGACTCTCTTCCAGTTTACGGACTAAGCTTTCGAGGTGTCACAGACCGGAGGCCTGTGTCCTGTACTTGCAACCGAAGGAGTGGTTTCTGCCCCCTGTGGCCGGATCAACATGTTTTCTGGGAAACGGTGGTTTACGGGATACTCCGGCAGGATCTGCCGTTTATCAGAATCCAAAGCATGCCGGACGTGACTGTCCGGAGGCCTTCATCTTCATGATCAGTTCCGCCTGCATCCTTACAAACTGTCCGAACAGCTGCAGGCATTTTTCCCTGTCCGGTTTTTCCGGGGTGCCCATGCAGGACTGGAGGAACGCACTGTAGAGATCCCTCTGTACGACCTGCCCTGCTACGGTCTTAAACCGTCTGGAAAGCTCCACTTTGATATACGCATCCAGGTCATGGTCATACTGGCTTGCACGGTACTTCCATTTATCAGTTTCCATATAGGCAAGTCCATACTGGACACATTTCTGTTTCAGCCTAGTCTGGAACAGGGCCGGACTGCGGTCGTTCACAGACTTTCCAAAACGTTTTTTGCGTTTATACTTACGGACTATCTTTACGGAGCCGTCCTTCTTCTTTACTTCTGACAGTTTGTCCTGCCGTTCCGTCTTCTTCGACCTCTTTGCCAGTGCGGAGAATTCCATGGGTTCGTTTACAAAAGAGGATGCGGACTGTATCATCCGGTTCAGCAGGTTTTCATGCCGGCATTTGGCGTATGCCGATTTTCTGCGGTACAGTTCCCGCAGCTTCGCCTTTTTCCTGAGACAGTTTTTGGAAAACGTCCAGTGTTTTTCCTTCCACCCGGATCTTTTCCTGCAGGTGCCGTCTTCCTTGAACTTGTCCGGGTTCGTCTTTCTGGTGGAAACATCGATCTGTCTCTGGAGCTTTGTGATCTCCTTATTGTAATCCACACACTGGGGAGCCAGCTCTTCCAGGAACACGGCATCCCCGGATACAGCAGCGACTGTGGAAGTCCCCTCGTCAATGCCCATGACGGACTTTCCGGGATCCATCTTCTTCGGAGCCTCCCCTTTCATATAAATGTCCACATAATACTTATATCCGGAACGGAACCAGATCCTTTTGATCTCGCAGTAGCAGATCTTACCGGAGGACAGGGATTCGTTGACATAGTTCCTGCCGCCCGGCAGGTCGGCCTTTGAAAGATCGTATCTTACCGGGATGGTGATGCCGTTCCAGGTGATATAGCAGTTTACCTCATGTTTTTCATCGTCCTGGTCAAAATGGAGGATCACGCCATTGGAACAGCTTTTTCCCGGGATCGTAGTGAAGTCACGCTCTTTCTTATAATGGATATCTTTGCCGTCCCCGTACAGTACTTTCTCAAGGCCTTTGAGGATATGGGCGACCTCTGCCTGCACCTGGTGGGAGGAGATATTTTTCTTATACCGTCTCTGCATGACACTGGCATATTTTTCCAGACCGCTCTTGGTCAGGCCCAGCTCTTTGATGGTCTCATCCATAAGACCGGAGATACGCGCCAGGTCCGCAGCCATCTCCTTATGATTGTCGGGATCCAGTTTTTTCAGTCGTCCGTATTCTTTTTTTAATTCCTGGTATACCCTGTCTTTCTCCAGCCTGGACAGCTGTTTTTTAACATGCTTGCGGAGCTGGTTGCTGATATGCGCCAGAATCCGGAAACGTTTTTCCACGATCGGTTCTGTACGGCATTCTTGGTTCAATTCGTAAATAAGGCAAAGAGATGTTTCAGGAATTAATTTTTGAGACATCTTTTTTTTCAAGCAGAAAAATGGCAGGGAAACTCCATATGTAGCTGATACTTTTCTTTTGAGCTTGCAGGTGAAAGTTTTTTTGTATTATAATATGAAAAGAAAGTTCTCTTATATTTGCCGAAAAACAAAATTCAGCCGGAATGCATTATTTATTAGAAAAATCACAAGAGACATTACCAGATATCATAGTAAAAAACAGCATAAGAGGAGAGTAATAATTTGAGTCAAATACCTGCAATTGTTGATTATCTGAAAGAATTAAATATATTATCTGTAATAGTCAGGATACTTCTAGCCATTATCTGCGGAGGAGTTATAGGAATTGAGAGAAGACGGGCTCACCAGCCCGCAGGAATGAGAACATATATGTTGGTATGTATGGGTGCAGCTATTGTCATGGCAACGGGACAGTATATGTACGACACTTTCAAAACCGGAGATCCTTCCAGGCTTGGAGCCCAGGTGATCAGCGGTATTGGTTTCCTGGGTGCCGGAAGTATTATCACCTCCGGAAAAACGAAAGTAAGAGGTTTGACTACCGCAGCAGGATTGTGGGTTTCGGCCTGCATTGGTCTTGCCTTGGGCATTGGATTCTACAGTGCAGGTTTGATTGCTACGCTGGTCGTTTATTTTATCATGGCGCGACTAAAAAGACTGGAGTATCGATTTCTGGTAGATGATATTTATTTGGAAATTTATTTGGAGTATGACGATGCGCTTTCTGTTTCTGATATCGCACAGCAGGCTGAAAGAAACGGCCTGAAAATCGAGGAGGTGCAACATGGAACCAAAGGAAAAGGATTCCAGAAGGCATTGATCACTTTCAGAAATACCCAAAATGAAAGCAGGGATCATGTCCTGAAAATACTTGAGCATGTGGAAGGCGTAAGGTACGTAAAATACATATATTAATGTTAATCTGCGCCCAATACTTCTTCCTCAGATAAGACTTTTTTCGTATCAGAAACTCCATCTTAAAATTTCTGCTATATTTTCCTTACCAAAGAGATTTTTCTTGCGCCATCTTGAAGGTCTTTTTGGTAATGCTAACATACGGAGCTGCCAGCTACAGCTCCGCGGATTTTCTCCTTCGTGTTTCCGCGGCTCTGACCTATGGGGGTTGGGGCTGCGGATTTTGTTTGTTGAGAAGGGGAAAAAATTATGCTATGATACAAAAAATGTAGGAAAGGATGGATAACTATGGATGATAAAAGGATTGCCGCAGCAGAACATAAACACCTCATTCCTCTGGACAGGATCAACGGATATGATGTCCGTCCCGGTTTCTACGGGATCAATGGGGCAACCGCCCTCAGGGAGGGTGTAAATTTTACGGTCTGCTCCGTGGAGGCAACAGACGTGGAACTACTTCTGTATCACAGAGGAAAAAAAGAGCCGTATGCGGTTCTTCCTTTTCCCAAACATTACCGGATCGGTGGAGTGTATTCCATGTTCGTTTTTGGACTGGATATCTTTGATTTCGAATATGCCTATCGGGTAGATGGTCCATATGAGCCCAAAAAAGGTCTTATTTTTGACAGGTCAAAACCCCTTCTGGATCCCTATGCAAAAGCAGTCACCGGTCAGAGTGTATGGGGCGAACAGCCTAATCAGGACCATGAGTACCGGGCAAGAGTGGTTGTCAATGATTTTGACTGGGGTGATCATGTGGATCCGGTCAGACCGATTGAGGATCTGATCATATACGAGCTTCATGTCCGCGGATTTACCAAAGACCCTTCCTCCAATGTCGCTCATCCTGGCACCTTTGAGGGAATCCGGGAAAAAATCCCCTATCTCAAGGATCTGGGGATTACCGCTATGGAATTAATGCCTGTATTTGAGTTCGATGAGACTATGGGAAAAAGAGAGGTTAACGGCCGGACTCTTCTGGACTACTGGGGATATAATCCGGTAAGCTTTTTTTCCCCGAACACCAGTTATACAGCCAAAAAAGAATTCAACCGGGAAGGGGATGAGCTGAAAGACCTGATCAAAGATCTGAATAGCAACGGTATCGAAGTGATTCTGGACGTTGTTTTTAATCATACGGCAGAAGGAAACGAAAATGGCCCCTTTTTCTCATTTAAAGGATTCGATAACCGCATCTATTATATGCTGACTCCGGAGGGCTGGTATTATAATTTCAGTGGATGCGGAAACACACTGAACTGTAATCATCCGGTAGTGCAGCAGATGATCCTTGAGTGCCTGCGGTATTGGACGATCGAATATCATGTGGACGGTTTCCGGTTTGATCTGGCCAGCATTTTGGGGAGAAATGAAGACGGTTCTCCTGCAAGCCAGCCTCCGCTTCTGAAAAATCTTGCGGAAGATCCAATCCTTCGGAACGTAAAACTGATCGCAGAAGCCTGGGATGCCGGTGGGCTTTATCAGGTTGGCAGCTTTCCGGCCTTTTCCCGTTGGGCGGAATGGAATGGTAAATACCGAGATGACATGAGGAGTTTCCTGAAAGGAGACTACTGGTTTGCCGAAGCAGCAGCAAACAGGCTCATCGGATCACCGGATCTGTATACCGGACAGTACAAAGGATATGCATCATCCATTAATTTCCTTACCTGCCATGATGGATTCTCTCTTTGGGATCTCTACTCCTACAATGAAAAGCATAATGAGGACAACGGCTGGAACAACACTGACGGAAATGATGACAATCGGAGCTGGAACTGCGGAGTGGAGGGCGAGACAGAAGATCCAGAAGTCCTCAGGCTTCGCTTCAGAATGATAAAAAATGCCTGTGCAGTACTGATGTGCAGTCGTGGAACTCCCATGTTTCTTGCAGGAGATGAGTTTGGAGATACCCGTTTAGGAAACAATAATCCATATTGTCAGGATAATGAGATTTCATGGCTGGACTGGAAACGGCTGAATACGAATCAGACACTATATCAGTTCTTTAAAAAAATGATCCGTTTTCGGAGAGAGCATCCGGCAATCCGAAATAACCTGGATCCTTCAGATACCGGTTTTCCGGCAGTGAGCATCCATACAAACCAGCCCTGGGACAATTCCATTGATCAGGACACAAAATGTCTGGCAGTCTGCTATGCCGGAAAGACTGAGCAGGGAGAGGATCTGGTATATGTAGCGCTGAATGTATATTGGGAAAAACAGCGATTTGAGCTTCCAAAGCTTCCGAATGCCTATGAGTGGAAACGTTTTATAGATACTGCATTGGACGAGGCAGACGAAGTAACCATTACTGAATACTGGCTCCAGCCTCGTTCTGTGGCAGTATTTATCGGTACACGAACGGAAATATAGTTTTTCACAAATTTTCTCTTTCATTTTTTTAATCTAAAATGACTAAAGAAGAATCATTATTTGATACAGAATTTGTTTAAAATCAGCTTGCTCCACAGGTAGTAGCATAACCTTTTTAAACCTCCACGGAATTTCTGCGGAGGTATTTTTTACTATCCTGGGATCTGAAGACGTGGAAATGATATTAAAAAGAGCAGAGACTTTGTAGCACAAAAACCCCACCGCTTAGCAGGCAGTGGGGTTTTCTTAAGACAGCTTATACTCTTTGGGGATGGTTTTTCCGTTTCCTTTCATGTATGGTTTAATATAGACTGTCTTTCCGGACTTATAGTGCCGGTAGTGTCCGCGGACGCTCCATGCTTCCGTCAGTCTCTGACGTTTTCTGCTGCAGAGTTTCCTCGCCAGTGTTTCATTTGAAGAAATAACCCGGATGCCGTTGAGCGAAATGGTACGTGGGGATTTTCTGGGCGTCTGCTTATCTGTGGAGGGCTTTTTCCTGCTTTTCCCTACGTCTGCTTTATTTTCCATTTCCTTAAGCTCAGGATGCTCGCTCAGATAATTAATGAATGCCATCACACGGATGAATCCAATTATGTTCTGTGTGCCCGGCTCCACATTCTCCCGCATATACTTGTCTGCCTTCTCAAATAACTTCTGCTTCCGGTAGACACTGACAAATGCATTATCGAACGATTCTGCTGAAATAGATATCTCCTCTCCAAAGGATACCGAAATATCCGCAGTATAAGCCCAGAGAGGAGTAGATTCCGGAAGTTTTTTTTCTTTTCCACAATATTCCTGATAGGATTCGCAGTGGATCTTAAACGAAACACCTTCCCTTTCCATGACCTCAAAGATCAGATAATCTTTTATTTCGTCTCTAACCTGAATTGAGACCCCTTTCTCCAGAATGGGCGATGCATTAACGGAATCCGTTTCTTTCCCATCAAACATAGTTCTCAGGGTTTCCTCCGTTACAATGATCTTATCCAGTCCTTCCGCCAGTGCTGCAAGCTCCCTTCCTTTCTTTTCCATCAAGAGATATATTTGCTTTGTTGTCTTCATCTTTTTCTCCTTTCGTTTGTTTGCTGTAAAAAAAATGATGAAACCAAAGAAAAGATGAAATTTTTGTTTTCCCTGCTATTCTTCATTTTTCCATTGCAAGACAAAAGCGAAAGGAGAAACAGATATGCAAGACAAAAACGAAAGAGGATTGGTTGGGGATTTTTTCTGCGGAGCAGGAGGTGCAAGTGTCGGGATCGAAGAATTTGGCGTAAAGGTGGATTTTGCCGTAAACCATGACCAGACAGCGATCCGGCTTCATTCCAGGAACCATCCATCGACATACCATATGACGGAAGATATCTTTACCTCTGAAGTGGAACGGTTTGTTGCCGGAAGAAAGGTATCCCTGATCTGGGCATCACCGGACTGCACCCATTTCAGCAAAGCGAAAGGAAAGACTCCAAGGAAACAGGGGATACGGATGCTCCCGTATGCGGTATATTTCCATGCAGCACAGATCCATCCGGAGGTGATCTGTATGGAGAACGTGGCAGAGATCCAGGGCTGGTGTCCGATCGAGGACAGGGAAGATGTTCCCGGTTTTGGACAGCCGGTGAAAAGTCTGACCGGGATATGCTACAAATGTTTCGTGGCACACATGTCCCACGGAAAGCTGGAACCGGACGGCCGGATTGCAGATACCCCAGCGGAATGCAGGAGGTTCTGTGATAAGTGCCAGGTAGTAAGAGACGGGTACACAAAGTGCTTAGGATATGACTTCGACAGCCGGGAACTTTGCGCCGCAGACTACGGTGCCCCGACCATAAGAAAGCGCTGGTATGCAGTGATCCGAAGCGACCACCGTGCGATACGATGGCCAAAACCCACCAACAGCAAAGATGGAGTTGGTCTTCCTGCGTGGGTACCGGCATCCTCCATTCTTGATCTGGATAATTACGGGCAGTCGATCTTTGACCGTAAAAAACCATTGGCAGAAAACACGCAGAGGCGGATTGCCATGGGAATCAGGAAATATGTCTTAAACGGAGAGGAGCCGTTCATTGTCCATGTCAATCATTCCGGGGACGGATTCCGCGGACAGTCAGTAAACGAACCGCTCCCTACCATGACCAGGAAACTGGGAATGGGGCTGGTAAGCACAAAGACCATGCAGATAGAACAGTTTCTGACCAAATTCTACAAAAGCGGAATCGGGCAGTCGATCGAGGAGCCTCTCCACACCATTACCACCAGCCCGGGACACTTTGGCCTGGTTTCAGTAAAAACAACAGATAAAGGTTCCTTTAACCAGGCAGACAGGGCTGTTCTTGAGCGGGCACATCAGGTAAGCCAGTTCCTGATGCTCTATTATGGATCCGATATCGGCCAAAGCATAGACAAACCGCTCAGGACCATTGTGACCAAGGATCGTTTTTCCCTCATCACAGTCCTTCATGACGGAAGGGTGCTTTTGGATATCCATCTACGGATGCTCTCCGTGGAGGAATTAAAACGGGGGAATGGGTTCCCGGATGATTACGATATTTCGCATGATTCCAGGTGGCACCGCATCCCCACTTCGGAACAGGTAGCCAAGATCGGGAATGCGGTCGTGCCATCCATGAGTAAGGCGATCGTTTCTGCTAACTGCCCTTATCTGTACCAGCATGACAGGGTTCCTTTTGTACAGGTATCCCAGCAGCAAAACGGACAGTTTTCTTTTGCATAAGACAGCTTCGGCTGTCTTTTTTGTCGTATAAGAATCAAAAAAACCTTTTTTATGCTAAAAAAACAGACAGGAGTTTTTGCTTGTTTATCAAAAAGATCATGGAAAGGAGTACCGTAAATGAGAATATTACATTCTTCCACCAAAAAGAAACAGACAGCTGCACAAGAGCAGGTGCAGTCAGAGAAAGACTGTTTCCCCTATCAGAAAGCCTACAAAAACGGTATCATAAGACTGGCAGATCAGACCTATGCCAAAATGTATGCAGTGCCGGATACACAAAGGTCTGCGGATGTCAAAAAGATGTTTTTAAATCTTTTGGTTTCGTTTGGCACCAGGATACATATACAACAGACAGCGTACTGCAGGAATGTTGCCACGGAGGAATCCGTACAGCTGCTTTATAAGTTTTTCATTGTATCAGCAGAAGCGGACGGTATTGACATTGCCAGGCAGATTTTTAATAACATTAGCACAAAGATTATGGAATACGGTGCGAATATTGTGCCTCTTACGCAGACATTTTCTGTTTTGTATGACACTTATCATATGGAGCCGACTCTTTCCGTCGATGAGAATATGTGGTGGGCTTTGCGGCTGGAAGAGGATCTGACGTCGGAATCATTCTGGAAATGTATGCGAGTAAAAGGAATGAGTTCAAAGGAATTTCTGGTTCCCAAAACGCTGGAGTACTTCGAGGATCATGCGAGAGTCGGGGATATGTACGCAAGAGTCTTAAAGGTCGAACCATTTTCGCTTACAGAAAGTATAATTTCAGAGCTGATGGATCTGGATTTCTCTACCATCATCAGTATGAACTGTGATGGAATGGACGATCATACGGCAGAAAGAAAAGGGCGAAAGTCCTGGAAACAGAAAGGGTATGATCTTCCTGACAGCCGGACAGACGAATCTTTTTCAGTAATGAAAAATCATTTCTTTTCTGTGACTACAACCGCAGTAATTTTCGCAGAGGATAAGAAACAATTAGATGAGAACACGGAGCTATTCCAGTCGCTTTTGGAGCATTACTGCACAGACTCAGAGATCCTGTATTCTCCACATCTTCAGGAAGCAGGTTTTTTGGCAAGTGCTCCATGTGGGGTCTGCCGCCATCTGGTGTCTAACGATGTCTCCTCCGCAGGATTTCTTTTTTCAGAATGATCCTTGCGGCAGTTTATTCTGAACATATTTCCACAACGCCAACCATGTCGTATAATAGACCTTATACAAAAACGGAATTTCTAAATCGTCGCACTGCCGCGTTTGGAGTATGAAGTGGACATATTCTGCCTGTTTCACTTGAAATATAGTGGACAGGATTTCCTATGCCCCAAAGACAGGTGGCAGGCTCAAACAATCAAGAACTTCATATCGCCAAGATCAACTTACGATAAAGAGCATCGGAACAATGGTTCCGGTGTTTTTTATATATCAAAAAAACGAAAGGAGACTTAGTATTATGCCACAAAAAGGAAAAACATCTACCAGAGAAAGGACGGGCGTTGGGAAGGAAGGTATATCAAGGGAAGAACGGAGGCCGGAAAAGCTGTATATGGGTATGTCTACGCCCATACCTATGAGGAAGTGACGAAAAAGAGAGACGAAGCAGCAGATGGAGTGGATCCGGAAAAGTTAAAGAAAAATGTCCCAAAAAAAGATTCCGCGGAGGCTGTTGCCATCGAATGGCTTTATTCTTTAAAACCACAGATCAAACAGTCCACGTTCTGCAAATATCATACCTCGATCTACTGCTATATCATTCCGGAGCTGGGACAGAAGGATATCAATGACATTTCTGTCATGGATCTTCAGAATTTCTGTAATAATCTCTTTTCCACTACCAATACCCGGTCAAAACCGCTATCCTCAAAAACAGTATCCGATACCATGTCGGTCATGAGAAGGATCCTTCATTACGCCTATATCCACGGATATCAGCCAGCCTGTAACGGCAGGGAGATCGTCATCCGGAAAACAGCACCTGATATTGTCGTCCTCTCTGCATCTGACCAGAGGATTTTGTGCAAGTACCTGTTTGAACATAAATCCCACAGAAATCTCGGTATTCTGATATGCCTGTTTACAGGAATCCGGGTAGGAGAACTCTGCGCACTGAAATGGGAGGATGTATCATTGGAGAAAAAGAACGTATATGTCCACAAAACCATGCAGCGGTTGAGCAACTATGCTACGGATGGTCCAAGATCCTACATCGAAATATCCACTCCAAAAAGCAAATGCTCCTTCAGAAAGATCCCGCTTCCGGATGCACTGATCGATTATATACAGGAAAACTATCCTGACCAGCATGGATATGTCCTTACTTCCAGTGAAGACAAGTATCTGGAACCACGTACCATGCAGAAACATTTCCGCCTGATTCAGCAGAAATGCGGTCTGGATCCGGTTAAATTTCATTCATTACGACACACGTTTGCCACACGTTGTGTAGAGCTTGATTTTGACATCAAGAGCCTGAGTGAGATTTTGGGGCATGCAACTGTAAATATCACATTGAACCGATATGTGCACCCTTCCATGGAATTAAAACAGCAGAACATGCAGAAGATGTCAGCCCTGATGAAGGATCTGTCTAAGATTCCATAATGTTAATATTGTGTATGAATATCCGCAGTATTATAATGAATATATCAAATATTTCAATCATAATACAAAGGAGGTTCTAATGAGCAGGGTACCCTTGGGTGTGTGGTATTTTGACGAATACTCCACGCTATGACAGTTCAGTTACCGGCCCATCCAAAATGGTAAGGATTCATTCTCCCAACGAAGATTACCGCAAGGCATCCAGTCTATCCTCGTGGCTTTTCATGAAATACGATATGAGCTACAAAACTTACCGGAACAAAGCCAAAGCACGAAAGGATGAATTAAGAGCAGAATACAATGCAGATACAGAGAATGATATTTTGTCAGACGGATGAGGCCGCGGATAAACGAATAGATTGAGGTTAGGAACATTATCATTTTTTTAAAAAATATACATATCTTTGTCTTACCCTGTCAATGTGTGGTATACTTAAGGCAGCAAAATACAGAAAGGAGAAAGTCATGGGAAACGAAGCAGGGGAATGGATCATTCATGGAGTAACATGGGATGATCCGAAATGCATCCGCGATGTGGATGAAGCAGTCGAATATATCAACCGGGTTGGTTTTCTTCCTCTTTTTAAGAACGAAATTCCGGGGTTTTCTCTGGAGGAACGGACAGTGGCAGAATATTGGTGGTCTGATGATCCGGTGAGGGATCCGTGGAGATGGAGGATTGCCATTGCCAAAAGACATGATGTTCTTTACGGAAAATTCTTTGCCAAAAAAGCCGGGTTTATTTCCAAAAAATGGCTGCCGGTATTTGCCAACTACCGCAGGGACGGCTATGATTTTGATGCTCTGTTTGAGGATGAAAAAGCACCGATTAAACATAAGAATATTATGAAACAGCTTTATCCAGAAGCCGCGGATACGCAGATAAGAAAGATTCTAAAATAGGAGAGAATATGTGCAGCAGATATTATATAGATCCCAATATGATGGAGGAGATTTCCAGAGTGGTACAGAACATAGATGGGAGGATTCGGCTGACACAAGGAGATATCCGTCCGACCGATGTCGCACCGGTCATTGGACAGTCAGAACATGGACTGGAACTGGGTATATGCAGATGGGGATATCCCCTGTCAAAAGGCAAAAATCCGGTCATCAATGCAAGGGTGGAAACCGTCATGGATAAACCTTCCTTTCAGAACGGAATCTTATATCACCGGCTGTTGATTCCGGCAGGCGGGTTCTACGAATGGAATTCCCTGAAAGAAAAGAGTACCTTTACCAGACCGGATTCCTCTGTGCTGTATATGGCAGGATTCTGTGACTGGTTTGAGAATGAACGAAGATTTGTGATCCTGACTACCACAGCGAATAATTCCATGAAAAAAATCCATGATCGCATGCCTTTGATCTTGGAAAGGGAACAAATCACAGACTGGTTTGATAATAACAAAATGCCTGTACTTCTGCACCAGACACCGACTCAGCTTAATCGACAGACGGAATATGAACAGCAGAGTCTGTTTTCATAGAAAGTGGTGAGTTTTAATGACAAAGGATGAATGGTACAAGCAACTGTTCGAGAGACTTGAAAACTCCAGATTTCGGAGCAGATTTCATCTTAAGCAGAAGGATATTGATTATATTCATGAAAATGCAAACAATGCAGAGTTTATTTTATTTTGGAAAGCACCTATATACGATTAAGAAATATGGGCATGGTTTTATGTCGTATTTGTGACGAAAAATCCTACCTAAAAAATTCATGTATTAACGGAATGAGATTAGCTCAGGAATCTATTCTTATGCAGTTTGGTTATACTGTTTCGCAAGAAGAAGGTTTATCTGCTTCCAGACGACAGAAAATACTTGCGGTCATGATTGATAATAAGGTCTTATCCAAAAGTGAAATAATAAGTTATTTGGATTTTTTTATTAGTCAACGACATTATCAGAGTAAATTCGAATTAGCAATCTCAAAATGGGAAATGGATAGAGAATTTGTTCGGGGATATCGAGCAGGAGAATATACGCAATTTGGGGTGAATGCAATTTATAGAAGGCGATGATTACCAAATCCGAAAGAATACAAGTTTTTTATATCAAATAATGCAATTGTAAAAAGAATAAGAAATGAGCAGCAAGTTTTTTGTCATTCAGCATATCTTTAACAGATTTTCAAAGGAGAAAATATTATTTTCAGACATCAGTTCTTGAAATTTATTCAGATTAAGATCCGAATGCTCAAGCTCTCTGGAGAACTGATAACAGATCTGAATCTGATCATTCAGGTTAAAATGATGTTCGTTTTTCAGATATGTTCCGACATCAAGCTCATGGATAAACAAAGTACAGACGACAGCCATTTTAACCTTGGTAAAGATTTCATCGTCATAGACTGCACCACAGAAATAAGTATAAATCCAGTAAACCAGAAGCTGTTCTTCCTGAATCTGCCAGTCCGGACAGTAGAAATCAAATTCGCTTTTCTGATATATATAATCGTTTTCTCCTGAAGAAATATATAAGGAATCAAGACGTTCCTTCAGAAATTCTTTCCATCCGGGACGAAGAACTTCCATTTCCGGAATAATAGTTTTCCACATATTTTTAAATAGATCCTTTGATGTGTCAGAAGTATTCATTCTGGAATGAACTTTATCACAAAATGTTTTTCCGAATCCGGAATCTTCATGACGTTTCCGAATCTCTTCCCATTTAAAAAGTTCGTTTTTATTTAAACACAGCTGAAAATCATGTGTGATGGCAAGTACTTTCCACAGGCGTTTCCGTATGGGGACATTTCTGTTCTGGATGATTTTTATCAGAAGATCTCTGGTATCCATCAGTGCAGTAAATAAAAAGTAATCAAAATCATCATAGGTTTCTTCAGCGGCTTCCTTTTCGATGGTAACAAAATGAACTTTTTCTTTCTGAGACAGCAGAATTCTTGCTGCTTCCGGGCAGGAAAGGGACAAAGAAATCTCACGCAGGCCCTCAAATTCTTCAATGTGTCGTGGATAATTTCTGCAGGTGTCGCAAAGCATTTTCGGACCTGCTTCTGTGTAAATATCACACAGATTTTCTTCGTTCAGAAATGCACACCGTCGGTTGTACTGGCGGAAGACATGTTCCTTCCAGTCGATATCGTTGTGCAGTCGATTGTGAAAAGGACCTTTGAAATGCTGATATTTCTTCAGGGTTTTATTGTCAATAACAATCTGCTATCCTGCACAGCAGGTATCCGGACAGGACCCGGCAATGCAAGAAAATTCTTTATAATAGTTGGGAAATGTAAATTCCATGGTTTCTGCTGCTTTCTGATTATTTCTTTTTTGCTTCCAGATAGTCGTTTAACTCTGCATTCGGAATATCTGTAATGAACATATGTCCGGGAGCATGAGTGATAACGATTGGCGGTTTGGCATTCTCAATTGCTGCCTGCGGAGTTACGCCGCATGGCCAGAACACAGGAATTTCCCCTTCGTAAATATCCACTGCTTCACCGTAATCAGGTTTCATAACGTCATCAACACCGACCTCTTTCGGATCTCCCATATGTACAGGGGCACCATGAACATTCGGCATTTTGAAAGTAATGTCATAAGCTTTTTTTGCGTTTTCCGGTGTCATCGGGCGCATGGAGCAGACCATAGGACCGGAAAATGGACCAACAGGAACTGTCTGAATGTTAGTTTTGAACATCGGTACATTTCGTCCCTGGGCGATATGACGGATTTCAATCCCTTCTCTAATCAGTGTTTCTTCAAATGAGAAAGAACAGCCGATAAGAAATCCAACATATCCCTCTTTCCAATACTCGGAAGCGTCAGTAATTTCTTTTGTAAATACACCGTTTTCATAAATCCGGTATTTCGGGATATCCGTGCAGATATTTCCGCCCTCACCCATGTCATGAGTTTCAGGAGTTCCTTTGATAATTTCGAGAATTGGACACGGAAATGGATTCTTGTGTGCAAATTCTTCAAAATCTGCAGCATATTCCGGTGGCAGAATTACCAGATTTGCCTGCGCATAGCCACGGCACATTCCTGCAGTGGGGAAATCAATAACTCCCTTGCGAATCAGTTCACGAACTTTCTTTGGGGACATATCTACATAAGGTGTGATATCAAAAGCCATAATAAATTACCTCCTGTTTCGTACTTTACAATATAAAAGTATTGTACAGTAAACTGACAGGAAATGCAATGCTATAAATAGTGGCGG
>ERZ773164.2000-NODE-2000-length-18256-cov-3.356739_pt1 | contig 18256 bp, 12 predicted proteins | sample MGYA00511917_ERZ773164 | MGnify/ENA primary metagenome ERZ773164 (study PRJEB29015, sample SAMEA2737847) | human gut metagenome | biome: human gut; feature: human-associated habitat; material: faeces | place: China | collected 2012 ...
GCACGCTTTTTGCGCATGCCGAGTTTGTGTCAAGTGCGCGCAGACACAAATCTCGCGATTGAAAAATCTTATTTTTCAATCTTCTCCTCTGATGTCTTCTTATCATTTTACCTTTAGATTTATTTTATAAGACATCTTTCAACGGGATTTTCTTTTCCGCTGCAAATCCGTTTCATGACATCTATACTATCACACTTCCTTTAAAAATCAAGTATAAATTTTCACAAAATATTCACTTTTTTACTGCTTTCTTGTATAAATATTCACACAGATGTATATTATGTGTCGTTATGCATGCCTTTCTGTATATTTTTGTGTATTACACCTCGAAGCGCTCCACAGGCATCCGGGTCGGGGCTTTTGACTCCGACATCCTTTTACACAACCTTTACCCATTCCTAACCGGATCGTGATATCTTACATTGCTCAAATGACTTATCATAAGTCTCGCAATGAGGCAGACAGCATATGACTTCAGGCATTCACTATATTTCATTTATCAGCCCGGAACAGAATACATCCGGCATCAAGGAGGAGAAACATTATGAAAAACAAACTGATCGCACTTCTTACAATGAGCGCACTGGCAGTTGGCACTCTGGCAGGCTGCGGCAATACTGCTGCAACAGATACTGCAGCAAGTGCAGCTGACACAGCAGCTGAACCCACCGTCGAGGCTGTCAGCACAGCAGCTGACGAGGCTGCTGACACAAGCGCAGACAAATATGCAGACCTTTCCGGTTCCGTCAGCATGTCCGGTTCCACTTCCATGGAAAAGCTGGCAAACGCAGTTGCAGAAAGCTTCATGGAAAAATATCCCAACGTGACCGTAACTGCTGAGTTCACCGGTTCTTCCGCAGGTATTGAAAGCGTCCTGGCAGGCAGCGTTGACATCGGTAACTCCTCCAGAAATTTAAAGGACGATGAAAAGAGCGCAGGCGCAGTGGAAAACATCGTCGCAATTGACGGCATCGCAGTAGTTGCAGATCCTGCAAACAAGGTGGAAGACCTCACAAAGGATCAGCTGGTTTCCATCTACACCGGCGAAACAAAGAACTGGAGTGAGGTTGGCGGAGACGATCAGGCGATCGTTGTTGTTGGCCGTGAGGCAGGCTCCGGCACGAGAGGTGCATTTGAAGAGCTGCTGGGCATTGAAGATGCCTGCGCTTACGCAAACGAGCTGGATTCCACCGGTGCCGTTATGGCAAAGGTTGCTTCCACCCCCGGTGCGATCGGTTATGTTTCTCTTGATGTTGTAGATGATTCCGTAAAAGCTTTGAAGCTCGATGGCGTAGACGCAACAGAAGAAAATATTAAGGCCGGTAACTACGCACTGTCCAGACCCTTCGTAATGGCAACTAAAGGTGAAATCTCCGAGCAGAAGACCGAAGTACAGGCACTGTTTGATTACCTCAGCTCCGATGAGGGCAAGGCTCTGATCAAATCCGTTGGCCTGATCACAGTTGACTGACAACATTTCTTTTCCAAAACACTCCCTGCTGGATGCAGGCCCGGCAATGTCGGACCTGCATTTTCCGGTATTGTGTGCATAACCGCATGGGAGATAACCTTTGATGAAAGGCAGTCTTCTGCAGGCTGCCTGCGGAATGGAGATTTTTATGAATTCTATTATCGGCAATCAAAAAGCAAGATCCGCGGTAGAACAAACTGCTGAGATCATTTTTACCATCTGTGCATTTTTCGCCGTTCTTGCAGTCATTTCCATTACAGTTTACATGTTTTTAAACGGTACTCCCGCCCTTACAAAGGTGGGACTTACAGAGATCCTGTTTGGCACAGTATGGAAGCCAACCGCTGCAGATCCCAGTTACGGCATTTTATACGTCATTCTGACCTCCATCGTCGGCACAACCCTTGCGATTCTGCTGGGCGTTCCCATCGGCGTCCTGACTGCTGTTTTTCTTGCAGAAACAGCTCCGGAGCCCCTCTCTAAAATCGTCCGCCCCGCAATTGAGCTGCTCGCCGGTATTCCTTCCGTCATCTACGGTCTGCTCGGTATCCTGTTGCTGTGCCCTGCAATGTATAAACTCGAACAGAAAATCTTTGCAGGCTCTGCGACCCATCAGTTTACCGGCGGTGCAAACCTTATTTCAGCCGTGCTTGTCCTTGCGATCATGATCCTGCCTACTGTTATCAATATCAGCGAATCCGCCCTCCGCAGCGTTCCTGCCAGCTTAAAGGCGGCCTCCCTGGGTCTGGGTGCTTCCAGGATCCAGACAATTTTCCGTGTAACGATCCCGGCAGCCAAATCCGGTATCGCAACCGCCATCGTCCTCGGTGTCGGACGTGCGATCGGTGAAGCAATGGCAATCAGCCTTGTATCCGGAAGCAGCGTCAACGCCCCTCTGCCCTTTCACTCTGTCCGCTTCCTGACAACCGCCATCGTTGCTGAAATGGGCTATGCAGCAGATTTACACCGTCAGGTACTATTCACCATCGGCCTTGTCCTCTTCGTATTCATTATGATCATTAACATGACCCTGAACAAAATTCTGAAAGGAGAAAAAGAGTAATGAGCACAGAGCTTACGGCTCCCGGTTCCTCCAGTATTTTAAACAAAAAGATCCGGCCTTCCGATCTCATTCTCACCGTTCTGATCGATCTGGCTGCGATATTTTCCATCCTTTTACTGATCGCGATTATGGGCTATGTCTTTTTCAGAGGCCTGCCCCAGATCAGTCTTTCCTTCCTGACCTCTGTTCCCAGCACCATCAAGGGAACCTTTGGTATCGCCGGAAATATCGTCAATACACTTTACATCGTTATCCTTACCCTGCTGATCGCAACTCCCATCGGTGTCGGCAGCGCGATCTACTTAAACGAATACGCAAAGCCCGGAAAAATCGTCCGGCTGATCGAATTTACGACAGAAACCCTTTCCGGTATTCCTTCTATCATTTTCGGTCTGTTTGGTATGGTATTTTTCGGAACCACCCTGGGACTTGGCTATTCCATCCTGACCGGTGCCCTGACCCTGACCCTGATGGTTCTTCCCCTGATCACGCGAAACACACAGGAAGCCTTAAAAACAGTTCCCGCGACCTACCGCAGCGGCGCACTCGGCATCGGCGCAACCAAATGGTACATGATCCGCACGATCCTGCTCCCCTCCGCAATGCCCGGCATTATCACCGGTATCATTCTTGCGATCGGACGTATCGTCGGAGAATCCGCCGCCCTTTTATTCACCGCCGGGAGCGGCTATCTTCTGCCCAAGACCTTTGCAGGATTTTTCAAAAAAATCTTCGAATCCGGCGGAACCCTTACGATCCAGCTGTACTTGAGCATGTCCAAGGCACAATATGACGCAGCCTTCGGAATTGCCGCTGTCCTGCTGATCATCGTCCTTTTTATCAACCTTCTGACCAAAATACTGGCAAAGAAATTCGATGTTTCCAAACTCGATTAACCGGAGGATAACGCAGACGCAGCAGCGCCTGCAGAATGGAGAATTCATGAGCAATATCAAAATCAGCACGAAGAACCTCGATCTGTATTACGGCGAAAATCACGCCCTTAAAAACATCAATATGAATATCAAGGCCGGAGCGATCACCGCCTTTATCGGTCCCTCCGGCTGCGGTAAATCCACCTTTTTAAAAACCTTAAATCGTATGAATGATCTCGTGGACAATGTAAAGATCACCGGTGAGGTCAAAATTGACGACGAGGACATCTACGATCCCCACGTAGATGTCACTCTGCTGCGTAAAAAAGCCGGTATGGTATTCCAGCAGCCCAATCCTTTTCCCATGAGCATTTACGACAATATCGCTTACGGTCCCAGGATCCACGGTATCAAAAACAAGGCTCAGCTGGACGAAATCGTTGAAACCAGTCTGAAAAACGCTGCGATCTTCGATGAAGTCAAGGATCGCCTGAAAAAATCTGCCCTCGGTCTTTCCGGCGGTCAGCAGCAGCGTCTCTGCATTGCCCGTGCCCTTGCTGTTTCACCGGAAATCCTGTTGATGGATGAACCCACCTCCGCCCTTGATCCGATCTCTACAATGAAAATCGAGGACCTGATGGCAGACCTGCGGGAAAAATACACGGTTGTCATTGTCACTCACAATATGCAGCAGGCTGCCCGTATTTCTGACGATCTCGCTTTTTTCCTTGTAGGCGAAATGGTGGAATTCGGCGATACGAAGCAGATCTTTTCCCATCCGCAGGATAAGCGCACAGAGGATTATATCAGCGGACGGTTCGGCTGATCCTGACAGACCCTACCCGTTTTTTCTCTTTCCCAGCATAGGAAACAGGCATTACATTGCGATTTTTCATTTTAAATGGAGGTATCTATGACAACAAGAAAATTATACAGTGAAGAGCTGGTACAGCTTTCCGAAAGCCTGGAGGAAATGGGAAACCTCGTTGAAGCTTCCCTGAAAAATTTATTTTTTTCCATCGAAAACAGAGATATGCAGCTGGCAGAGCGGATTGTGGCTGATGACCGCAATGTCAACAACCTGGAGCGCAGCATCGAAGCCCAGTGCCTGATGCTCATTACAACCCAGCAGCCCATCGCACAGGATCTGCGCACGGTTTCTTCTATTCTGAAGGTCGTTACGGATATCGAACGCATTGGAGACCACGCCTCTGATATCGCAGAGCTGGTTCAGCAGATGGATCACAAGCAGCTGGAACGCTATTCCGGACATCTGCAGCCAATGATCGCAGCTTCCCGGGAGATGGTACACGAGGCAGTCAGCGCCTTTGTCGCCCGGGATCAGAAAAAAGCGAAGGATGTCATCGCTTCCGATGATATCATCGACAAGCTTTTTGATAAGGTAAAGAATGATATCGTTCTCCACATAAAAGAAGATCGTTCCGATGCGATAGAGAGCCTTGATGCTCTGATGCTGGCCAAATACCTCGAACGCATCGGAGATCATGCAGTCAATATCTGCGAATGGGAGATCTTCCGGGAAACCGGAATCATTCAGGATACAAGAGTATTCTGAAGCTCTATCCGGCTGTTAACAGCTGTTTTCACAATTCCTTCGCAATTTTTCCTCATAATCCTCACACTTTTCCAACACATTCCTCACAAATCCTTTTTATACTGTTTCTCAGATAAAGAGAAAGACCAATGGTTCAGCGTAAAACTTAGCGCTGAACCGTTTTTCCCGGCAGACGGATGCCAATCAGGCAGCTCGCCGGCAGAATAAGAAAAGGAGTGACAGTTATGTACGAAAATGAAAATCAGAGTTTCGACAATAGAGAGCAGGATTATCATTATACCAATACCCCGGAACAGCAGGCACCGACTCGTCCCCGCAAAAAAAATACGAATGCAGCACGGATTGCCAAAAAGGCCGGTGCAATTGCACTGAGCGCTGTTTTGTTTGGCGGCGTTGCATCCGGTACCTTTCTGGGTGTCAACTACGCGGCAGGCTATCGGAACAATGCTTCAACAGCTGCATCCTCGGAAAGTGCTTCCGCTTCTTCCCAGACAGCAAGCTCTTCCAGCAGCCTGTTAAAGGCTACCACACCGGTCAGCACAGGCAGCGCAGCATCCTCCGGAAGTCTGGACGTCTCCAGCGTTGCGGAATCCGTTATGCCTTCTATCGTATCCATCACAAATAAATCTGTACAGGAGGTACAGAACTATTTCAGCATGTTCGGCTACGGCGGTCAGGCTCAGGAGGTAGAGAGCACCAGCGTTGGTTCCGGTATTATCATTGGGAAAAACGATACGGAGCTGCTGATTGTCACCAATAATCACGTTGTGGAAGGCGCGGATACCCTTTCTGCAAGCTTCATTGACAACTCCGTTTATGAAGCAACCATCAAGGGTACAGATTCCGACAACGACCTGGCAGTCATCGCCGTTCCGCTTTCCAGCATTTCCGATGATACAATGTCCCAGATCGCAGTGGCTGCAGTGGGCGATTCCGATTCCTTAAAGGTCGGTGAACAGGTTGTTGCCATCGGCAACGCACTCGGCTATGGTCAGTCCGTTACAACCGGCATTGTCAGCGCCACAGACCGTACCCTTTCCTCTTCGGATTCCGATGACAGCAATGCCCTCATTTCCAGCACTGTTACCACAAAAGAGACACCTACCTACATCCAGACAGATGCGGCCATCAACCCCGGCAACAGCGGCGGCGCACTGGTCAATATGAAGGGTGAGGTTATTGGTATCAACTCTGCAAAGCTTGCCAGCACAGAGGTGGAAGGCATGGGCTATGCAATCCCCATCACCAGAGTATCCAGCATCATCGAAGAGCTGATGAATGAGACGACCAGAACCAAGGTTGCTGACAGCCAGAAATCCAGTATAGGTATCGCAGGCATTACCGTGGATTCCAACATCAACGCAGCCTATGGCATCCCTACAGGTGTTTATGTAGCAAGCGTTACTCCGGGCAGCGGTGCAGAAGCGGCCGGCATCCGCAAGGGTGATGTCATCACAAAATTCGATGGTAAGGCCGTCAGCACTATTCAGGAGCTGAAAGAAAAGCTGCAGTACTACGCAGCCGGAGAAGCGGTTTCTATTACGGTACAGTCTCCCGGCGAGGGCGGCATTTATACAGAAAAGGAGCTGACCATCACCCTTTCCTCCGCACAGAGCTCTGAAGAAAGCCAGTCTACTGACAACACACAGGCCGCTCCTGAAAAAGGAAACGGAACGCACAAAGCAATGGGCTATAAGAACTGAAGCTGACAATAGCTTATTTAAAAAAGAATCCTGCGAAGCAGGATTCTCCGCCTGCGGCGGGTCGCAATATGCGACATGCTTCTTATCCGCCGCAGTGCGATCCTGCATGTTATAGGAAAATTACGAAGTAATTTCCTATAACATGAAAAAGCCGGTCGGCATGGAAGAAAATTCTTCTGTGCCGACCGGCTTTTTATTGATTACAGCTCCCTCGCAGCGAAAAGCATCAAAGATAACGTTTACGCTTCCTCTTCCTTCTCCGGCAGGATCTTGCTGACCAGTGCAGATTCCACTCTCTGATCCTCCATTTTTTCCACATGAATATTCAGTCCGTTGACCTGCACATCAAACTGACTGCCATCCGCAGGAATGATCCGTAAACAGCTGAAGATCATGCCGCCTAAGGTATCATAATCAATATCCTCCGGCAGATCCAGATCCAATGCTTCCGCAATGTCCTCAACATATGCACCGCCTGAGATCCTCCACAAATTGTCCTCCAGCTGAACGATTTCCGGCGGCTCCTCAGAATCGAATTCATCGTAAATATTTCCGACAATCTCCTCCAGAAGATCCTCCATTGTAATAACCCCCGCCGTCTGTCCGTATTCGTCGATGACGATGGCCATATGGATTTTCCCTTTTTGCATATCCCGGAACAGGTCATCTGCATGAATCGTATCCGGTACAAAATAAGGCTCTCGCAAAAGCTCCTTTAACCCTGACGGGCTGTCATTTTTACGATCCAGGAGATAATCCCTGGCATTCAGAATACCTATAATATCGTTAATATCTTCATCGTAAACCGGATATCTGGATAAACCGCTTTCCCGGATCGTCGAAATGATGTCCTCGTCCGCCTCATCCAGCGAAAAACAGACCATATCTGCTTCTCTCGTCATCGCATCCCGCACCGAAATGTCGTCAAACCGGAACACGTTTTGAATCCACTCCTGCTCATCGTGGTCTATCGTTCCTTTTTCCCCGCCAAGGTCAACCAGCCGCCGGATCTCTTCCTCCGTGACGCTGCGTTCTACGGATTCCGTTTTAAAATGAAGCAGCTTTAAGATCAGCTTTGCAGACTTCGACAACAGCCATACCGCCGGATGCAGTACCACCGTCAGCACACCGACTACACTGCAGGTCATTCTTTCTGCAGCTTCAGGCCGCTGCATCGCGATCCGCCGAGGCACCAGCTCGCCAAACAGCAGCGCAAAATAGGAAAGCACGACGGTCACCAGCACAACTGCCAGCACATGACAGACAGAAAGACTTATGCCGCTTGTTCCCAACCGTTCATACAACCATGCCATCAATCCGCCTGCAAATCCGTCTGCTGCAGCTGCACTGGCCAGAAATCCTGCCAGTGTAATCCCGACTTGGATCGTAGATAGAAAAATATTCGGCTCCTCTGCAAACTTCAGCAGACGCTGTGCTTTCCGATCGCCGTCCTCTGCCAGCTCCCGCAGCCTGTTTTTATTCAGCGATACAACGGAAACCTCGGACGCCGCCAAAAAGGCATTGACCAGAATCAAAACGACCAGTAACAAAAGTAGTTTTACCATGAATTTGAAATCTCTCCTTTTTCTACGACAAAGAGACATAACCCATCGGGAACTCCCAACAGGCTATGCCTCCTATAGCTTTCTCCAACAGAGCACAGACTCTGTCCATTTTGTATTGTGATTGGAATTCAGAAAATTCGTTTCCCCGTCAGGGTCCGCGTTATCCATGAAATTCGGTTCCTTCCCTGTCTGAAATAAATCCTGTGCAAAGCGATCTTTATACAAAGCCGTTTTCTCTGCTTTATTTCAGGCAATCCGCTTTTGACATGTTTACTTCACCCATTATACAAAATCAGGAAAGGAGCTGTCAAGATTTTATTCTATCCCCTTCACTTCGTAGCCGGCATCTACGATTGCTGCAGTCAACGCTTCATCGGTTGCTGAGCCTTCTACAACTGCCTGCTTATCCTCCAGGCTTACGGTTACAGCGGTCACGCCCGCTACGCCCTCCAGCGCTTTTGTTGCTGCCTTTACGCAGTGCTGACACATCATGCCTTCGATTTTGATTGTTTTTTTCATGGTAGTCTCTCCTTTTGATTCATCATTTTGGGCTATTCTATCCGCAATTTCCGCGGCTGCCGTGCTTTGCTCCATCATACCGCCATTTTCGGTTGTCTGCAAATCTGCAGTACCGCTCTCCTGCTTCCACTTCGGTGTAAAGAACCGGAGTCGGAGCGCATTCGATACGACGGATACAGAAGAGAAGCTCATCGCCGCCGCACCGATCATCGGGTTTAATAAAATATGGAACGCCGGATACAGCACGCCCGCTGCCACCGGAATGCCGATCGCATTGTAGAAAAATGCCCAGAACAGGTTCTGCTTGATGTTGCGCATCACCGCACGGCTTAAGCTTACCGCAGATGCTGCGTCCATCAGATCGCTCTTCATCAGTACGATATCCGCTGATTCGATCGCCACATCTGTTCCTGCGCCGATGGCAATTCCGACATCCGCTCTCGCCAGTGCCGGCGCGTCGTTGATACCGTCTCCCACCATCGCAACCTTATGTCCCTGCTCCTGCAGCCGACGAACTTTTTCCTCTTTATCCTGCGGAAGCACGTCCGCAATAACCGTCTTGATGCCAACCTGTTTTTTGATTGCCTCTGCCGTTCTTGCATTGTCGCCGGTCAGCATAATGACGTCCATTCCCATCTCCTGCAGTCTGGCAATTGCCTCCCTGCTGGTGGGTTTTACAACGTCCGCAGCAGCAATCACGCCGAGGAACTTTCCTCCCTGTGCAAAATACAACGGCGTCTTGCCTTCATCCGCCAGTTTTTCCTGCAATCCTGCCGCTACGGAAATGTCGATCCGGTTGGTTTCCATCAGTTTTCGGTTTCCCGCAAGGCATCGTGCCTTGTCGATCGTTCCCGCAATGCCCTGTCCCGGGATCATCTCATAATCCGAAACCTCCTGGAACGCTGCTGAGCATGCTTCCGCTTTTTTGACAATCGCCTCTGCAAGCGGATGGCTGGACATTTTTTCCAGAGAAAAGGCCAGCTGCAAAAGCTCTGTATACGCCTGCGTGTTTTCACCTGCTGTTTTTCCGTCTGCTTCCAGCGCGATCACGTCCGTCACAACCGGCTTGCCCTGGGTCACCGTGCCGGTTTTATCCAGAACAACCGTATCGATGCTGTGTGTAATCTCCAACGCTTCCGCAGATTTGATCAAAATACCTTTCGCCGCACCCCGTCCGGTTCCCACCATGATGGCCGTAGGCGTTGCCAGTCCGAGGGCACACGGACAGGAAATTACCAGCACAGAAATCGCAACAGAAAGTGCAAACTCAAAGCTCTGACCGGCAAGCAGCCAGAGGATTGCCGCCAACAGCGCTATTGTAATGACAACCGGCACAAACACACTGCTGACCCTGTCCGCCAGCTTTGCAATCGGCGCTTTGGAGGATGTCGCATCATCTACCAGCTGAATGATCTTTGACAGTGTCGTATGTTCTCCAACCGCAGTTGCTTCCATCTGAAAATATCCGGTTCGGTTGATCGTACCTCCGGTCACAGGATCTCCGGTCTGCTTGTCCACCGGAAGGCTTTCGCCGGTGATCGCAGATTCATCCACAGAAGCAAAGCCTTCTGTAATTTTTCCATCCACCGGAACCGTATCACCATCCCGGACAACCAGAATATCTCCATTCTGTACATCATCTACGGAAATTTCTTCTTCCTGTCCATTCCTTAATACCTTCGCGGTCTTCGGTGCCAGATCCATCAGCTTCGTGATCGCCTCGGACGTCTTGGATTTTGCCCGGGCCTCCATGAATTTTCCCAGAGTGATCAGTGTCAGGATCATCGCCGAGGATTCAAAATACAAATTCATGCCAAAGGTCTCGACCATATCCATATCTTCGATGGAAAAGCCCCAGGCGATTTTGTAAATCGCATAGATGCCATACACAAACGCCGCGCCGGAGCCCAATGCGATCAGCGAATCCATATTCGGAGAGCGATGCCACAGATTTTTCAATCCGTTTTTAAAATAATGTCCGCCTGCAATCAAAACCGGCAGCACCAGCAAAAACTGGGTAAATGCAAAAATCATATGATTTCTTGCTCCCAGCAGCCACGACGGCAGCGGCCAGCCGGCCATATGTCCCATCGAAATATAAAACAGCGGGATCGTAAAGGCTAACGAAACGATCAGTCTCTGCTTCATCTGCTTTGCTGCCGCCGCAGCCGCATCTGTTGCACCTTTTTTTCCTCTGCCTGATGCTCCTGTCGTTTTGTTGCCCTGTGTCTGGTGAAGCGAAGCTCCATAGCCGATGTCCTCTACCTGATGAACAATTTTCCCGGAATCCAGCTTGGCTTCATCATAGGAAACCGTCATGCTGTTTTTCAGCAGATTGACGCTGCATTGCTGCATGCCCTCCATCCCGGAAATTCCTTTTTCAATTCGCGCTGAGCATGCCGCACATGACATGCCGGTAATATCATAGGTTTCTTTTTTCATATATCTCCATTCTGCAGCCGTCCTGTATAGTCTTTCCTGCTTTACAGCTTTTAAAGGCTGCCCTTAAAGAACTCATCTTGTCTTTTTTTCTATCCTCTGCTACCATTATAACAATTAGGCACAAAAAATAAAGAATGCACTATTTTGTAATATACTACCCAAAAGGATAGTGTTCACCTCACAACAATAGAATGCACGCTCTGCGAGCATTCTATTGTTGTGAATAAGAATGGAGAAATCGCTATGGCTTCAAAAGAAAATACCTCGGTCAATGAAAATTGCCCCGTTTCCGCTACAATCCGCCTAATCGGCGGCAAATATAAAGCGCTGTTGCTCTGGCACTTGACCGGTCAGACGCTGCGCTTCAACCAGCTGCACCGTCTCGTACCCGAAGCGACGCCTAAAATGCTGACCCAGCAGCTCCGTGAACTGGAAGAAGACGGTCTGATTTCCCGCACAGTTTATCCGGTCGTTCCGCCCCGCGTCGATTACTCGCTGACGGCGCTCGGTGAAAGCCTTTTCCCGATTCTCGAAGCGATGTATCGTTGGGGCAGCGCCCTGATGCAGGACGAAGGGCTTACGCCGGCATGTACGATGACCGACAGCTACAGTACGACAAAAAAAGAACAGGAGGATTGCCCCTCCTGTTCCTGTCACGCACGTTCAAAATCCTGAGCTACACTTCTGCATGCCGGACAATTCCAATCCCGATGGGATACGGTCCGGTATGCACTCCAATTGTCGCACCGATCTGATAAATTCCGATTTCTTCAATTCCAAGCCGTTCCCGGATCAGGTCCTTCAACATCTCCCGGAAGCCGACCGCCTCTTCATAGTCATAGCCATAGCCGATACAAAAGCTGTATTCTCCCGGCTTTGCCTGTACCTCATCCAGGTATTTTTCCGTCATCTCCACAACCTTCTGCATCGATTTCTGACGGCTTCTGGTAATGCCGGAATTGAAAATTTCTCCCTCCTTCAGTGTGATGATAGGTTTGATTTTCAACGCACTGGCCGCAATTCCTGCAAGCTTTCCAATGCGTCCGCCATGCTTTAAGTAATCGATGCTGCCGATGGTAAAAAAGATCCTGCCGCTCTCCCGGATGGAAAGCAGAGCTTCTGTAATCTGCTCATATTCCAGTCCGAGATCCCGCAGTCTGCACGCTTCCAGCACAAACAGTCCCTGCAGCACCGTATCAAAGGTGGAATCCACCACCACGATCTTCGCCTCCGGGTACTCTTCCAGGATCATATCCTTTGCTGTAGTTGCTGACTGCAGAGAGCCACTGAACTTCGCCGTGATGCAAATACAGATCACGGGAATATTTTCTTTTACAGATTTTTCAAATACCTCATAAAAATCCTGTACAGATGGCATGGATGTCTTCGGGAATATCCCCGGATGATCCACCATCTGCTGATAAAAATCACGCACTGTGATCTCTTCTATTTCTTTATAATAGTGCTCCCCGTCAAACGAAACATAAAAGGGAACAACCTCAATATCCTTTTCTTTGGACAACTCCGGCGATAAATCCTGAGAACCGTCACTGATGATCTGTACCTTTTTCTGCATAAGTCCCTCACACAACACATGGTTTTAAAAACTACTTTTTGTAACTGTATGATTATAGCACAACCTTCAGGAAAGATACAAGTCATTTTCCGTACTCTTCTCAGCCTTCGCGGCCCCTGCAATAGCTGGAGCCGCGAAGCACCCGAACTGCTTTATTCCTCCCAGGTTTTATAATACCAGCCGTAGCCATTGCCGGGCAGGATGATATTGCGCAGAACACATTCTCCTTTTCCGAGCAGATCCTGAAACGGTATTTCTCCCATGTCGATCCATGCCGTCTGGGGCTCATCCGAGAAGTTGAACACACCGACTACCATCTCGTTTTTCAGCTGTCTGCAGATACACAGCACATGGCTGTTATAGGTATCATAGGTCCATGCCGCAGCCTTTCCGGAAAAAGGTCCACATGTAAAGCGGGCTTTTTCCATCTTCTGCATGCCCTCAAAAATACGGTTCTGGACAGTGCCCTTTTCTGCTCTTTTCTTTTCCAGCTCCCAGCGAAAATGTCCTCTGTGTACATAACGGGAATCCGCCGCACGGTCTGCATCCGGATCATCCTTATAGGAATAATCATTGAGCTGACCAATCTCATCTCCGCTGTAGATAACCGGAATGCCGGACTGAATAAACAGATAGGCGTTGAGCATCAGGATTTTCTGAATGGCACGCTCAATTCTCGCCGGGTCCTTTGCCTGCAGCGAAGCCTCCAGACCGCACAGGGATGCCGTCGTTCCGCAAAGTCTCGCATCCTGCAATACAGGATCATCATTATACAGCTCTCCCCGCGCATCGCTGCCTGCTGCCATGCCCCGGAAATATTCATTCAGATACTTCTTATGCGGAATCTCCTGAATACCGGAGGGTTTTAAGAAATCATAGTCCAATCCCCAGCCGATATCGTCGTGACAACGCAGATAATTCAGGAACACATATTCCTTCGGCAGGCTGTTTACCACGTCCATCTGCTGTTTTAACAGCGCAACCTCTTTTGTTGCAACGGTATGCCAGGTTGATGCCATCGTCGTTACGTTATACAGCATATGGCATTCCGGTTTTTCGAGTGTTCCGAAATAGGGGACAACCTTGGCAGGCTCCATAACAACCTCACCCAGCAGCACAACGCCAGGGCAAACGATTTCCGTGATCATACGGATCATGCGCACAATGGTGTGTACCTGCGGCAGATTTCTGCAGTCTGTTCCCAGCTGCTTCCAGATATAAGGAACCGCATCGATCCTGACGATATCAATTCCCTGATTCACCAAATACAGCATATTATAGACCATCTCGTTAAAAACGACCGGGTTGGAATAGTTTAAGTCCCACTGATAGGGATAAAAGGACGTCATAACATATTTTTGGCACTCCTCCCGCCAGGTAAAATTACCGGGCGCCGTTGTCGGAAATACCTGGGGCACGGTTTTTTCAAACTCCTGCGGAATGTCCGGTGTATCATAGAAAAAATACCGATCCTGATATTCCTTTTCTCCTGCCAGTGCGCGCTTTGCCCACTCATGGTCTTCAGATGTGTGATTCATTACAAAGTCCATGCATACGCTCATCTTTTTCTCATGGCAGGCGCTGCACAGAGAAGCCAACTCCTCCATCGTACCCAGAGTCGGCTGCACCTTCCGGTAATCTGCTACCGCATAGCCTCCATCACTTTTTCCCTTCGGGGTATCCAGAAACGGCATCAGATGCAGGTAGTTTACGTTGCATGCTTCCAGGTAAGGCAGCTTTTTCTTCACACCCTTCAAATTGCCGGCAAAAGCATCGATATACATCATCATACCAAGCATATCCTGGCGGCTGTACCATGCAGGCTCCTGTTCCCGCTCCCGGTCCAGCTTCTTTTCTGATTCCGGGCGGTCCTGATACCATGCTTCCATCTGTTCACATAACTGGGTAAACATATCCTCTCTTCCCGGATATAATTCGCAGTACAGCCATTTGAGCTCATCCAAATGGCGCTGCAGTCTTTTCTGATATTCCTGCGCTGTTTTCATGTTCTTTCCTCTCCTTTTGCCGCGCGGCGGGCACAGCAGATTTTATTTCAATTTCGAATGCGGATGCCGCAGCGCCCCCGCCCGCGTTGTGCTGCGATTTTTATTCCACTTCAACTACCGCATTCTGTCCCTTTAGCTCAAGCAAATACAGGCAATCCTTTTTCTCCACCTGCGCTGTTACATCCTCTCCGTTGCAGAGCACGCGCTTTACAGGCTCTTTGGATAAAAATCCGACGGTCTTTCCGCCACAGATTTCGCCCATTAGCCTGCCGCCCATCTCATGCATCCACAGTACCGCATCAAAGCTGATGTATTTATCCACAAGTCCCACAAAGGTTTTCCCCTCTGTGTCTTCCACAAATAAAAACCAGGTGAAATCTCCCGCTGCAAGGCGGTATTCCCTGTCTTCTTCTGCACTGCAGGCTGCAGCAGCCTGATTGCGGCAGTCATAAATCCAGCAGTTTTTCCCGGAAAGCTCCGGAATATCCGATGCACTGATCCGATAGGTCTGTTCCTGACGGGTCAGATTATAAACGGCAATCACTCCGCCGATCTTACCATTTGCATAGGCTCCGGCATTTGTCAGCTTCAGCACGCCATCTTTTCTGGGATCGCGAAACATACAATCCTGTGTCGGCCTTGCCGCCCGTAAAAGCTGCGGCAGCCTTCCGTCCCCATAGCAGAGAGGCGCTGCAACCTCCGGGGCTGTTTCTCCTATCCGATCGCTGAAATACACCGGTCCCCCGCTGATCGCACGCAGCAGGCTGTGGCGCAGACCATCCTCATGGCTTGTCCAGAACATATCCCAGTCGCATACATACAGTTCGCCCTGGTAGGGTGTATTGTATGCATTCTGGAGCAAATGCTCTGCAAATCCATCCTCCCGTTTTGGTACAAAATCATCGCTGTTTCGTGCAACCGCTGTCTGAGGACGGGAAAACATGTTCTCTGCCGCCATTCCCATACAGTTGATCACTGCACCGTCAAAGTACGCTGCCGCGCCCTCCAGCGCCCCGTGCATTCCCCGCGTCGCTGTCATCAGTGGAAGATCATTTTCAAAATAATTATGTACGGCGCTCTGTCCGTCCACTTTGGAAAAGCTGATGCCCTCCCGCTTCAGATATTCATACCAATCCCGGTAAAAGCCGTAGCCCTTGGCTGCATCCGGCCACGGGATCAGCTTTCCGGGTGCATTTTGATATAAATGCTCCTGCTCTTTTGCTGCAAGGTCGCTTCCCGGCTCGATTCCGCCCCAGTAGCCGCCAAGCGCATGCCAGACACCAAACCAGTCCACCTGTGTATCCCGCTTTATATCACGGATCATCTGAGCAAATCCGTTGGGGAACTTTTCTTTTTCGGGCGCAAGGTCATAGAGTGCGTCTCCATGCACCGACAGCCAGCCGTCATCCATCAGCATCCAGCGCACCGGTACATTTTTTTCCGCAAATTCTCTGCCCTTTGCGCGAACCTTTTCTTCACTGATCTCCGTATAAAATGCATCCCAGCTGCACCAGCCAAGATATTTCAGCATCTCCGGCATATTCCGTTCCTCTTTCAAACGGATTCCGTGATACTCTGCCGCCCAGGCCATACACGCATGAACCGCTTCCTGCAAACTGTCCGCCTCCGCATAGGCATAAACAGGCTCGTCCAGTTTGCTGATTCCGCCCTTGCAGGCGCTCATTCCGAAAATAAGTGTATTCTCTCTTCCGGGCTTTACCTGGGTCTTAAACTGTTTTCCCGGCATTGGAAGCAGGAAAAAGTATCCGTTTCTCAGCTTTCCGTAAATCGCCTGTGTCAGCTCCGGGATTTCCGAAAAGTCATTGATAAATGCCGGTCTTGTCCACCAGTCGTTTAAAAGATACATTGCAGTCATCGCCTCCGGCCGGATATCCGTTTCCACTTCCAAAATAACCGGAAGCTCTTCCTCCAGATTATCGCTTCTCCTGCAGCCGTCCTGCTCAATTTCCAGCTTCAGCCAGCCGGATCTGACCTTTTTTTCTGTTCTATAGATAAATTCCGCTGTCACATTGTCCTGCTTTTCCAGAATAACCCGCAGAGCTTCTCCATTATCTTCCAGGACAAGGGGCAAAAGCACCTGCTCCGGTCTTCTCTGTCTGTGCAGCCGCAGGGCGATATTATTTTTTCTCTGCATAAACTCCTCACCTTCTGCCGTTGTACCGGCTCCTTCTGTTATGCTCCTTCTGTTATGCTTCTTCTGCGATCAGAACCTCATACGGGCGCAGACACACCGTATTCCCTGCAAAAGCAGCTTCCTTATAGTTGTCTGCGATCACCTGTCTGTACGCAGCAGATAGCTTCAGCTCACGCTCTTCTGGCTGCATATTGCATAACACGAGCAAAGCTTTGCCTTCAAAGCGTCTTCGATATGCGATCAGATTTTTCTCCTCCCGATAAGCCGGTGCAAAGGTGCCTTCGCTGATCAGCTCTGACCATTGGGAATGCAGGCGCAGTCCGATCATCTTCTTATACCATGTAAGCACGGAATCCTCGTCTCTCTCTTCCTGTGCTGCGTTCAGCCCTGTATAGTTGGGATTTACCTTTAACCAGGGTTTTCCTGTTGTAAATCCGGCATTTTCTGTATCATCCCATTGAAACGGTGTCCGCGCATTGTCCCGGCTTTCCAGCTGAACCAGGCGCAACGCTTCCTCCGGTGAAAATCCATCTGCCAGTGCGCGGTTATATTGATTATGAGTGGACACATCATTATAATCATCCATCGACGCATACGCACAGTTTCTCATGCCGATCTCCTGTCCCTGATAGACATACGGTGTGCCCCTCAGCAGCAGATACATTGATGCGAGCATCGTTGCCCCATAATAGTTTCTTCCCTCCAGGGGCAAATAATGGTCGATCGATCTGGGCTGATCGTGATTCTCCGTGCAAACACCAAACCATCCCCTGTCTCCTGCCATTTCATGACTGGAAAACAGCTCTTTTTTCAGATCCTCCGGCGTCCAGTCCTGTCGGTCATACCAGAAATAGTTCGGTCCCTTTAATTCCAGCTGGCACCAGGAGAACTCAAACACCATAGAAAAAACACCATCTTTTAAGGAAATAAACGAAAGCAGTGTCTCCGGAGTCAGACCGGCTGTCTCGCCAACCGTCAGTGTCTCCCTTCTTCCGTATGTCCGGTCTCTGAACTCCCGCAGCAGTGCTTCGATTCCGGGCTGATTCAGTGCACCGTGTGCAACGGATACCAGACCATCCTCCCCGTCTGCAGGATAAGAGGGCAATCCAGACTCTTTTTTCAAATAGGTGATGGCATCCAGACGAAAGCCCCCGATGCCCTTATCCAGCCACCAGTTGACCATCTTATAGATTTCTTCCCGCAGCTCTTTATTTTCCCAGTTTAAGTCGGGCTGTTTTTTCGTAAAAATGTGCAGGTAGTAATAGTCCGTTCCTTCGATCGGCTCCCACGCGCTTCCGCCGAAGA
>ERZ773164.2006-NODE-2006-length-18216-cov-7.330599_pt1 | contig 18216 bp, 18 predicted proteins | sample MGYA00511917_ERZ773164 | MGnify/ENA primary metagenome ERZ773164 (study PRJEB29015, sample SAMEA2737847) | human gut metagenome | biome: human gut; feature: human-associated habitat; material: faeces | place: China | collected 2012 ...
GTATTTTCAAACTTTTTCATAAAAAATACTTGAATTTTATATAGTTAGCTCCCTACTCAGATAACCCTAAAAAGTCCTTCATTTGGCTGACACTCATCTCTTTTGATTTTTTAGATGGTGTTCTTGCTTTAGGAGCAGCTTTTGTCAAAATATCAAGAGTTAAACGACTTATTTCCCTTTCACTCTTTCCTTCATTACCTTTTCGACTCATCACCTTATTAAAAGCATTCTGAATCTGCTCATCCGTAAAATCATAAAGTCCACTGATATTGGAAACCACATTGGAAAGCTGTATCTGTGTCCTAGAATGTATATTTGCATTATCCAGAATTTTCTTTTCAGCCTGTTCCTGCTTTTCTTTATCTAGCATTTCGGCAAGCTTGAGCTCCGCATTCATTTTGATTTTAGCAAGAGCACCTTCCTGCTCATCAACGTTCATATGCTCTAAAACTTTTTGCATATTTGGATAATACTTATTTGCCACACCCCTGATAAACTCAGGAGTAACACTTACTTTTTTCTTTCTTCTGAAATATTCATAATGCATACAGGTATAGATTCCTATCAATTGGTCTACAATTCCCTTGGTCACATCATATAAAGCATCAACGATATCTTTGGTTAATTGCACAGGTTCATCAAACCATTGATATCTAAAAAGACTCTCACATAAGAAAGTAAAATAGTTTTTACTTTCGCAATAGGTACTTCCTTTTATCATTCTTCCAACTCTTCTTGAAGTTCGCAATTCTTTAAACATCTTATCCTTAGCATCTTCAGTCCCAACAACAGCAATAGCCACTTTTGTTCTATTGGAAAGTGTCATCAGACTTTCAAAAGAATTCTCTTTAGTGTGTGAAAAATCAATTAACTGAATCTCATCAAAAACAATAATTCCAACTCCAAAACGTTCTATATACAGCTTCACCTTTTCAGCTTTTTGACCAAGGCTTTTTGTCTTTGCTATTTCCTGAGCATATACAGGAACTATATTTCCAAGAGCCTTGTCTATTGCATCTCCTATTCCTTCGTATAAGGCGGCAAAATTACTATTTGCAACACAGTTGACAACAAGATACACAATTTGAGGAAATCTATCGATTTCATCTCTATGATGCATGATTACCTGAGGGTAATGAGAAACCAAAGTCTTAATAGCGGAAGACTTTCCACACCCAGAATATCCAATTAAAGAAAAACCGGCATTCGTGGCATCAGCAGAATCCCCTGCTAAGATGCTATGACTATTCTGTTTGCAGTTTTCAGAAAAATATTCGACATTTGAATTAATGGACATAATTTGTTTCCTTGCTCTATATGAAGTAACTAGTGCGTTATAGAATTCAAATTCTAACTCTTCATTAAACGGCAATGGAAAACGTAATTTCCTTAAAGCCCCTACGGCCAGCATCTTCTCAAACGTATTCATGCTCTTTACTTCTTCATACCGATAAGATGGAAGACTTCGAGTATATGCAAGTCTTATACTTGCATCTCTTCTTGGAATAGGTAAAGCTTCAATATATGGATTCCCTTTATCTTCATCTAATGCTGCAGGAATATAACGCGCGTCAATGATTTTGTTTTCTCCAAAATCTATATCATCGTATTGCGATACATTATCGTCAATATTTATATAGTCATATTTCATTTTATTATCTCCTAAAAGTTTTCATTAAAATCATCCATAGCTTCTTCCCAGCTACTATATGTTTTGAATTCTTCATTTTTATTGTTATTATCCTTGCTTTCAACTTTTTCTAACAACTTAGCACTATCTGTCTCAATAGTTTGATTTAAATTATTTAAACGCTTTGCAATATTATTTTCTTTTGAAACCAATTGCTTCTGTTCCTCTCTGCTTTCTTTAATATTTTTATCGCTTGAATATGAATCTTTTTTAGCTAAATTCACAATAGATTCATCTACAGAATATAAATACGAACTCAATTGCTCATTATGTACTCTACCCTTAGCATCCATTAATTTCTTACCTTTCTTGAAGCCTTCATATTCTTTCCAAGTCATACCATCATAATCAAAATTACCTGTAATTTGAGGATTTAAAATGGCTGTAATCAATTGCCCATCTCTTTTGTAATAAACAGCTCCTACATTTCTTTTATCAATGCGGACCTCAAAAGGTTTCTTTTTTGCCCCTGCTTCAAACATTTCTCTTACAGCAACGGTATCACCTTGTGGTAAATACCATAGTCCATCATAGTTAATACCTTTTTTAGAAATTTTTGCATTTACAGGAGTAAGTAGTTCAAATAAATATTGTGCTTTGTTCATGATTGGGCGAGGCTGTCCGTATTTATTTACACCATACTTAAACAGTACTGCGGGAATAGGCATAATTTGTTTAGCAATCATATCTTTTGTAACATGATATTTCTCGTTGTATTGCTGATTATGGAAAAGAACAAAGTTAATAACCATTTTAGTGTATTCATGTATTGTTAAAGTAGCTTCTTTATGATGGTTTGAATCATAACGTTTTTCAATTAATCCATAATTTTCCAGGTGTACATTCTGTTGAGAATGCATCTGATGAAACGATTGTTCTACAACACCTTTCAAAGAACCAGTGCCACCAGACACGATTTGTTTCTCTATTCCTAAAGCTACACAAATTCTATCAAAATCCTTGCTTTTGAAATCACTACCTCTATCTATACGAATTCGATTGGGAATAAAGTTTGAAGGCCATAATTCAGAATTTTCAAAACTGATTCCAAATCTCTTGCAGTATTCCTGTTTATCATCACATAGATTTAAAAATAAATTTGTTAAAGCTAAAACGGAGTTATTATCAAAAGCAACCGACATTGCAACGATGCAACGTGTATATACATCAATCATAAAATATACAACAGGTCTACCGACAGTTTGATTTCTATCTAATTCAGAAACCAATGAAACATCTGCTTCTACAGCATCAATTTCAATCATATCTCCAGGTCCAGATACATCTTTTAAAGAATCACTAATCAATAAACGCTTATTATTACGCTGCTCTTGCGCGCTTGTTTTAATTCTATCCTTTTCTTCTGGGGTAATTTTCTTATTTACATAATAGCTGAATTGACGCATTGTTGGACGTTCCGATTCTGGCAGCAAAACCAAAGTGCTGACTCCGTTAATTAATTCCATCCTTGTAAAATGAAGTTTATTCATCTTATCAAAAGCAGTACGCATGCTCTTTGCACGTCCTGATTTATAGTCAGTCAATGCTTCTTCAAAATACCTTTCAATTGTAGAATCAACAATAACTCCTGTCTTTTCAAAATATTTAGGATTAGTTCCAGCTTTTTTTGTATAAGAATATTTTTTTCTCTTTATTGTTTTTAATCTCTTAGTATCAACCAAAGAAGAATCAGCAAATCCGCTTTGAAAATACTTACGACAAATTCTCCAAAACGTATTTCTTGGATATCCGTACTTCTGAATAATTTCATTAATGTCAGCTTTACTTTTAGCTGAAGATAGCTCCTCATAAAGTGGAGCATAACGAGAAACCACTTCCTTAACCATGTTCTTTCTTTTTATATATTCAGAATATGCTTCCTCGGGTAATTGTTGAAAATCAAATACAAATTGCTCGCAATCCTCGATTGAATATTCTTTATTATATAGAAAATCCACAATTGTCTTGAAATCAATAACCACAATCAGAAGGGCGGTTATATCTAATTCACACAATGAGCAGAATCCATCAACGATTCCCAATAAACGATATCGTTTTCCGGTTAATTTATCACACAGTATTTGTCCTATTTTTAAATTTTCATCCATTTAAATCTTCTTCCTCCATTAATTCTAAAATCATACAATTCGTTAGTTTTTTATTAGACATATCTACACTAGCTTCTTTAGTAGCAATTTTGTGCTTAATTAGTGATACTTTATCGAAAATGTTTTGTGCATTATAAAAACGAACAACATCTCGAATATTATGCACAAGAGTCAAGTCTGCATCTGTTTTAAAAAGTAAAGTGTACAGTACTCCTTTGGATTCCCAGTATGTCTTTTCTATACAGAGAATTTCCAACATTCTGTCAGTAAGACTTTCTTTGTCTGACTTTACGGAATAAGCATGCAATTTTCCATCTGCTTCAGTTGCTAGAAAATCAATGGTCATTATATATTCATCATTTCCCGGATGTTTAAATCCTAAACTGTCGGCAATCTTAATCGTTTCTTCACGCTCCATTGGAAATTGTTCTCTAATATCTAAATTATTATCATCCCATCTTAAAATGTAATACCAATACGCTTCCCCTTGAGATAAACAATGGATGCCTCTGCCAGTTTTCCAATCAACAATAACCGAGGTTGTGCCTAAACTATTAAATTCGCTGGTTGTGATATACGGTTTATAATCTTTTCCTTCTCCCTCACCCATATGTCTTTTCTTTTTTGATGCTGTGCTTAATCTTTTGGACATTTTTTCACCTCCGATTGAACACAAAAAGAGCGGATTTTCTCTCCGCTCTAAATATACCATATTTCATTCCACTTTAATTTGTAAATTCGTTTTTTTATAAATTTCGTGCATTCCACTTATTTTTGTTGTATTCCATTTATAATTGTCAATTTACAGCTAGAAACTAGCTCTTATAAGTGTAGTACTCTTTCTTTGATTTCTTGTGTTCGTCCTTGATTCCAGAACTGTGTACCGATATATCCACAAGTACGACGAGCCACATTCATTTTTTCTTGGTCACGATTTCCACAATTTGGACATTCCCAAACTAATTTATGGTTTTCATCTTCCACAATCTTGATTTCTCCTGTATATCCACATACTTGGCAATAATCTGATTTTGTGTTCAACTCTGCATACATAATATGATTATAAATATGTTTCATAATTGCCAAAACAGCTTCAATGTTATTTTCCATATTTGGAACTTCTACATAGCTAATAGCTCCACCTGGAGAAAGTTTTTGGAACTGTGATTCAAATGTTAATTTAGTAAACGCATCAATTTCTTCTGTTACATGAACATGATAGCTATTTGTGATATAGTTCTTATCCGTTACATGTGGAATAATTCCAAAACGCTCTTGTAGATGTTTAGAGAACTTAAATGTAGTTGACTCCATAGGAGTTCCATATAATGAGAAGTCAATATTTTCTTCTGCCTTCCATTTAGCACAAGCATCATTTAGATACTGCATAACTTTCAATCCAAATGAAGTTCCTGGCTCTTCAGTATGAGGGTGTCCAGTCATATAATATACACATTCACATAATCCAGCATATCCCAAAGAAATTGTAGAATATCCACCAAATAATAATTTGTCGATTGGCTCTCCTTTTTTCAAACGCGCCAATGCACCATTTTGCCATAAAATAGGAGCTACATCACTTGGTGTACCTAATAATCTTTCATGGCGACACATCAATGCCTTTTTACACAACGCCAATCTTTCATCCATGATTCTCCAGAATGCTTCTTCATCCTGTTTACTTGAACAAGCTACATCAACTAAGTTCAAAGTAACAACACCTTGGTTGAATCGGCCATAGTATTTTGGTTTACCATTTTCATCTAAATACGTAGTTAAGAATGAACGACATCCCATACACGGATAACAATGCCCTTCTCCATTCGCATCTACTTTTAATTCCAACATTTTCTTTTCAGAAATATAATCTGGAACCATACGCTTAGCTGTACATCTAGCCGCTAATTCTGTCAAATGCCAATATTTAGAATCTTCTTCAATGTTGTTTTCTTCAAGAACATAAATCAATTTAGGGAAAGCCGGCGTAATCCAGATACCTTTTTCATTTTTAACTCCCTTGATTCTTTGTTTCAACATTTCTTCAATAATCATAGCTAAGTCATCACGAGTCTGTCCTTCAGGCACTTCATTTAAATACATGAAGACAGTCACAAATGGAGCTTGACCATTTGTCGTCATCAATGTGATAACCTGGTATTGAATCATCTGTACACCTTTTTCAATTTCTTTACGAACACGCATTTCTGCCATTTTATTAACTGTATCTTCAGATGAATCTAGATTCAATGATTCTAATTCTTCTTTTACTTCACGACGTGCTTTTTCTCTTGAAACCTGTACAAATGGAGCTAAGTGAGAAAGTGTAATACTTTGCCCTCCATATTGTGAACTAGCAACTTGCGCAATTATTTGTGTAGCTACGTTACATGCTGTAGAGAAACTATGTGGTTTTTCAATCATTGTTTCAGAGATAACTGTACCATTTTGAAGCATGTCCTCTAAATTTACTAAACAACAGTTGTGCATGTGTTGTGCAAAGTAATCTGAATCATGGAAATGAATAACACCTTTTTCATGGGCCTCCATAACATCTTGAGGTAACAAGAAACGTTTTGTGATATCCTTTGAAACTTCTCCAGCCATATAATCACGCTGAACACTGTTTACTAATGGATTTTTATTTGAGTTTTCTTGTTTAACTTCTTCATTATTTCGCTCCAGCAAAGACATGATCTGTTTATCTGTTGAATTTGCCTTACGAATTAAAGCACGTTCATAACGATATGTGATATAGTTGTGAGCTACCGCAAAACAACGATGTTCCATCAATTCTCCCTCAACCATATCTTGAATTTCTTCCACATTTGGGCTTCTCTTCAAGTTTTCACATTTATCGATAACACTTTGCGTAACAGAATGAATCAATTCATCTGTCATTTGATTGTGTGTTGTAGCTTTACTTGCTTTTTTGATTGCATTTTCAATCTTTGATGCATCAAAAACTACTTCTTCTCCACTTCTTTTAATTACATTCATATTAATCCTCCTAAAAATAGTTGAACCTTCAACTATTTTTTGTATACATCTAGTATACTAATAAATTTTTCTAAAACAAGTCTTTACATTCATACGAAATAATGCTTGACCTTTATGTAAAGGAAACCAGTTTTTTTATTTTTTTAAAGTCCGCTAATTTGTGTAAATATTTTAATTTCCAACCATTTTTGTGCAACCTCATTTATCATTAAAATAATATGAATATTGACACTTATTGTGTCAATTTAAATAAATTATGATAATTAATGTTAAATTCACATATACTTGATACAATAAAAGAAAGATGCAAAAAGGAGGTCACTATGGACTATAAAATCAAAGGCGATTCAGATTGCCCTATCGTTGAAATCAATCTACAGAATAATGAAACGGTAAAAATCGAAAGAGGCTCTATGGCCTATATGTCAAACGTTGTGATTGAAGGTAAAATGAACAGTAACAAAAAAGGTATTAGCGGCGTATTAGGCGCCTTAGGACGAAGCTTTACCAGTGGCGAAAGTATGTTTATTACAGAGGCTACCGGAACAAGTCACGACGGATTACTTGGTATTGCACCTTCTATTCCAGGAAAAATCACATGTTTAGAGGTTACACCAGCATGTCACTACTATTTAAATAATGGTGCTTTTTTGGCATGTGATAACACTGTTAGCTACGAAATGAAAACACAAAGCGTTGGAAAAGCATTACTTGGTGGAACCGGTGGATTCTTTGTCATGCATACATCTGGACAAGGCGACCTATTGATCAATGCATATGGCGACATTATGGAAATCAATGTAGATGCAGATCATCCAATCACAATTGATAATGAACACGTTATCGCATGGGACGATTCTTTAGATTATGAAATCAAAATTGCATCCGGGACATTTGGATTCACAACAGGTGAAGGTTTAGTGAATGAGTTCCACGGAAACGGAAAAGTGTACATCCAATCTCGTAACCTACATTCATTAGCTGATGCATTAATCCCATTTATACCTCAAGGAAAGGACTAAAAAAGCGTGAGCCATTCACGCTTTTTACTTACAATCGTCCCCCTTGCAGTCAATACATGAGCGCACGCATTTACTACCCTTTAATTTTTTAAAACTCTCTTCACTAATTGTATGTTCCATACGACAAGCTTCTTCTTCTGCAAGAACAGATTCTACGCCAGCATGGAGCAATTGATTCTTAAAATAAATATGCCTTTCATACACTTGACTAGCCTGTTTTTGTCCTTGTTCTGTAAAGAATAAATATCCTGTTTTGTCCGTATAAATCAATTCTTTTTCTTTTAAGTCTTTCAAAGCATGTGAAACGCTCGGCTTAGAAAAGCCTAGAGCTGCCGCCACATCAATAGCACGAACATTCTCTTGTTGAGACTTTAATACATATATTGTTTCTAAATAATCTTCCTGAGATTGTGTTAGCTGCATTTCTATTCCTCCAGTTAGTTTTAGCTTACCATAAAAGTATAACAAAATTTCACATAAGATTCAAAACTTTTGCACAAAAAATAAAGTTAAGATACACTAGTAAAGCAAAATTATGCAAAAGGAGAACAAAAAAATGTTTAAATGTAATAAATTATTAGGCGTATCTCTAGCAGCCATTATGAGCATTTCAGCCGCTGCCACGAACGTATTCGCAATCGATACATCTGTTATAGATGAAAAATGGGGTAAACCAACCGTTGTATATGGTGGTGGTTTAAGTGAAGATCAAATCCAAAGCACACGTGAATTATTTGATATTGAAGATACAAATAACGTCTACGAAACAAGTGTTGATGCCAACGACTTATACAACTATTTAGGAATCGTTGGCGGAGATACATCCAGTTTGATTTCAAGTGTTATGGTTCAAAAACAAGATTCTGGTACAGGTGTAAAAGTAAAAATCATCACACAAAGCAATATCACAAAGATCACATCCAACCAATATGCCAACGCCGCAATTACAGCAGGTGTCAGTGATGTTGAAATCGATGTTGCTTCCATTTCAAAAGTTACCGGAGAATCTGCTCTAACCGGCGTTTACAAAGCGTTAGAAGCTAACGGAGAAACACTAGATCCAGACCGCACACAAGTTGCACAAGATGAGCTTGAAGCAACAAACGAAATTGCTCAAAATAATGCAGACGATTCTAATTTTGACTCTGCCCGCTTAGATCAGGCTTTAGTAGAAATCAAACAAGAGCTTGCCCAAATCAAGCAAAACCAAGGTAGTGCTGCAACTACCGAACAAGTTGAACAAGTCGTACAGGATGCTTTGGAGGAATTTAATTTAAGTGACATCATCTCTCAAGACGATATCGATAAATTGATTGCATTCGCCAAGAAATATCAAAACACTTCAGCTATTGACTCACAAGAAGTATTAAATCAATTAAACAAATTATCTGGCAGTTTAAAAAATCAATTATCTGGATTATTCAACAAAGCCCAATCTGAAGGATGGTTTGACAAGATTATTAACTTCATTAAAAGTCTATTTAACTAAAATAAGGAAGTCTTAAGCGACTTCCTTTTCATTTGCCATACGATATATTTCAAGCATATCCATTTCATCCAACTCTTTAAATTTTCCAATTGTGCGCGTATGCTCAAAGCTGCATTTGTATGTTAATTCATACAATTCTGGTTCTGTACACTTACGTTTTAACAATTCTTGAATACTTGTCGGCATGCCGATACTTCTAAAGAATTCTTCCATCTTTTCAATAGTATTCAAAGCGCAAGATAAAGTATCCGAATCATCCAAACCAAAAACACGATGCCCAAGTTTGGCAAATCGCGTTGGATTTTCCATATATACATGATTTGCCCAACTATCCCAAATAGCCGCAAGACCTGCACCATGTGCTACATTAAACATTCCACTTAATTCATGTTCCAATTGATGGCAAGCCCAATCTCCTAAAGAACGATCTCCAGTCATGTCATTGTGTGAAACACTACCTGCCCACATAATTTCAGAGCGTGCCTGTTCGTTAGAAGGATCTTCTAAAAGAATTTTTGCGTTTTTTATAACAATACGGACTAAACTTTCTGCCATTTGATCTACCAAATCCAATGTTTGGTATGGCGTAAAATATCGTTCCAATGTATGCATAATAATATCCGTACACCCACACATTGTTTGGTATTGAGATACAGTATATGTTAATTTTGGATTTAAAATAGAAAATTTAAAATATCCATAATCACTGCTTAAACCGCGTTTCAGATTACCATCTTCATTTGTGATTACACTTGAATTGCTCATTTCACTGCCTGTTGCGGATAGTGTTAAGATACACCCCATAGGTAAAGCACCCTTCACCTTTTTCTTTCTTGCGTAATAATCCCAGACATCACCTTCATTATAAACACCATATGCAATGCCTTTGCTTGAGTCTAAAACGCTTCCTCCACCAACAGCAAGAATAAAGTCAACTCCTTCTTCTTTACAAATTTGAATTCCTTCGTTCACCTTTGAAAGTAATGGATTAGCAACAACACCTCCACACAAACAATAGGCAATATTTTCTTCATCAAGCGCCTTTTTCACTCGATCCAAAAGACCGGATTGAATGGCACTTTTCCCTCCATAATGAATCAATACTTTCTTTGGATGATATTCTTGTAAAATCTTTCCAACCCTTTGTTCCTCATCTTTACCAAAATACACTTTTGTTGGTGCATAAAACTTAAATTTTTCCATGTTTACCCCTTTTAAATCTTTTTCATTGAAACAGCTTCAATCGACAAGCTAAGACCAGCCACAACCAAATAGGTCGCAATAATATAATTAATGACTAAAGCACTTTGGAATGGCATTACCAAAAAAATAATGCTTAACAACAGATTGACCCAACCTGTAAAACTTAAATATTTCGTATCGATCACTCTAAAAAAACTAAGTCTAGAACCCCAAGTAATCTTTTGAATACCATTGACCAATAGCACAAACGCAAACAAAAATGTAAATGTACTTACAGTAATTGTAACTGGCATCGTGCATAATAAACAACCTAACAAAATATTTAAGATACCACTGGCTAGCCACATTGCATCTCTAAAGAAGAAGGTTGTTGTGATATATGAATAAATTTCACATGCACCCCAAACAATCAAGCCAATGGCTGCGATAATTTGAATCGTTGTGAATACCTTTTCTGGAAACACAAAACATAAAATACCAATAAGAATCAATACTATACTTAATATTATACTCATTCTTTTAGCCTTTTTATACCTTTCATTCCATTGTGTTGTGAATTCATCAATATAATCATAATCAGAATCAAACCATTTCATAAGTAACATCTCCTTTATGATTTCAGTATAACACTATTTTTAGCGCTTTCAACACCACAGTGCTAGACACGTTTTAAATTCTGTCTATTATTGTAAATTTATGTCATCAATGATAAACTTTTATTTGTCGAAAAAAAGGAGATTCTAAATGTTTAAAAAATACCTGATTGTGTTTTTTGTATCTATGGTACCACTTATTGAACTTCGTGGAGCAATTCCAATCGCAGCCGGAATGGGATTACCATTTATTCAATATTATATAATTGCGATTATTGGAAATATGATTCCTGTTCCCTTCATCTATTTCTTTGCCAGAAAGATTCTTGTCTGGGGAGCTGACAAGCCAGTTGTCGGAAACTTCTTTACGTGGTGTCTAGAAAAAGGTGAAAAAGGTGGTAAAAAATTACAAGCCACTGCAGGAAAAGGATTGTTTGTAGCCCTATTAATATTTGTGGGCATTCCATTACCAGGAACAGGAGCCTGGACTGGTACACTTGCCGCTAGTATCTTAGATATGAATTTCAAATCGAGTGTACTAGCTGTTATGTTAGGTGTCATTTTAGCCGGTATCATCATGGCTCTTACGAGTATGGGATTGTTTGGAGCACTTGGAGCACTATTCTAATAGTGCTTTTTCTTTTATCTAAAAAATAAAACATTTTTATAAATAAATCTTTAAATAAAGGTATTCTGAAGAAAAACAGAGATAAAATTAAAGAGATTTACTACTTATTTACTACATTTCAAATGAGCCTTGATTATGATTGTTAAATTAGACTGAAAAAGGATATTCCAAAGTAAAATTTACTCGGAATATCCTTATATTTTAAAATATTATTTACCAAATTCCTCCAACTTGATTTCCATCTTTGTCATATTGATTTCCTGTTTGAGGGTCTTGCCAATAATCACTTCCTGGAATCTTTTCACCAGTTTCTAAATCAGTATTCCATCCATGATACCATCCATCATATTTATTTCCACCATTTGATGATGAATTACCATTACCACTGGTATTATAATTTCCACCACCTGAATTAGAATTAGAACCGCTATTTCCGTTTCCACCTACATAATTATTTTGCTGTTGCTTTTTAGTTTCTTCCTCGGTAGCTTTTCTTTCAGCTTCGTCAATTTCATTTAATCTTTCATCATAAGATTTAATCAAAGAATTAATATCATTACCATATTTTTCAACTTCTGATTTGGTAGAAACTATATTTTCTTCAGCTTTAATTAACGATAGCAAATCATTCAAAGGTTTTTTTGCATTTTCAAGTTTGTTTTTATCATCTATTTTATCAATATCTTTTAAAGTATTTTCAACCAAAATTTTATCATATTCTTCTTTTAAATTATTTTGCATATTAGAAATAACCAAATGATATTTTTCATCTATTTCTTCAATCATGTCTTTTGATTTTTCATAATTTGTATGTTCTTCTAAAATAGATTTCAATAATAAAATTTTATCTTCTCTTGTATCTTCCTCATTGAAATCATTTTCCTTATTTTCAAGTTGTAAAGTAAGTACATCTATTTTTTTCTGCACTTCTTGTTGTTGATAATAGCGATAACCAACTATAGAAATGACAGATAATAACATAATACTAATAATGATTAAAATAATAATTTTTTTATCTCTTAAGTGTTTTTTCATTTTCTTATCCTTTCTATCATATACTTTATCATTTTATCATATCTCAAAATAAGAAACAATATTTGCATTGCAATACGCAGTGCATATTTTTGTACTTATATGCAATACCATATTCATAACAAGGAGGTATGTAAATGGCTTTTCAACTCAAACCTAATAAGAAACAAACAGAAAACAAAACAATAAGATTTCCAATACCTTTAATTGAAGAAATTGAAAACGCAATACAAAATCAAAATGTAACATTCTCAAAATTTGTTATTCAAGCCTGTCAGTACGCTTTAGAGAATATGGAAGATAAAAAAGAAGATACAATAGAAAATGATGAATAAAGATTTAAGGATACCTTTTTACTAGGTATCCTTTTCTTATTCTTCATCAAGAATTGCAATATGTTCTGAAAAATCTATAATCTCTGCAAGATTTTTTGTTGCTTTATTGGTATCTCTTACAATCTCAAAAAAGACATTACGAGGAAGTACAACAAATTCTTCTATATCAGGTGTTCCCTCATACATTGCTTTTAATTCTTCTATTTTACCTGTTGGAATACCTTCATCATTAGCCTTTCGAAATTTGTCATATTCAATCAGAAAATCATAAAAATTTTTATCCATTTTCAAATAAAGGTACTCATCACCATCACCTTTTACTGTTTCCCATTCTTCAATAATTTTTTCAAAGAAAGAATATTTCTCTCCTGTATCATCAAACATTCTATCAGATTTTAGATGAATGTAATCTGGGTTTATCCAATAATACTCATGTAATTTTTCTAAAAATTCATTTGGTATATATTTTATCTTTCCAGACATATAATGCGATATTGCCGTATATTCAATACCTGTTTTTGCACTTATTTGTTTTTGTTTAATTCCACTTATTTTCATTTTTTGCAAAACTTCTTTTAATCTATTTCGCATTTCTTGAAGATTTTTTTCATCATTCATTATCAACACCTCAAGCCTACTATAACAAAATATTTTCATAGTAGTAAGAAAAGTTGGAGATTTATTGGATATCGGTTCTATTTTTTACACACAAATCAAGATAATATAACGCATGTAGTCATGATTACAAAAATTCGGATAAAAGGAGGAAAATAAAGATGAAATATTTAAGACAATTTGAATATTTTGATTGGAACGCATTTGCAAAAGAAAAGGAATTTATGACAATTAGCCTTGCTCCATTATTAGATTTCAATACAAAAGAGGTACAAGGTACAAAACTAGGTATTGCGATTATAAAGGACGGAACTTCTTACGATCAAAAAGAAGGAGAGCAGGGTTCAAATCTTTTTGAAAAAATAACAGTAAAAATTCCTAAACAAATTGATGTTCCAATGAATGTTAAAGTTCAATTAAAGAATGTTTTATGTAATGTTTATGGAGATTATCGTAATCAACTTTCTGTTTATGCAGAAGATATTATCGTAATTGGGAAGTAATCTCATCATGAATAGGTGGAATGAGTGCCCTTAAAGGGCACGAATTTCCACACTTTGCTAAGGTCAAGTATTACCCTTAGCAATACATAAGTAGCATGTAGCATTAAAGATAAAAGACAAGGAGTGATATTTATGGGAAACCCACAATCAAGAAAATGGAATTTAGTAATAAACAATCCACAAGAATACGAACTGACAAGAGAAATCATTATTGAGAGATTGAATAGTCTTTTTCCAAATTATTATTGCTTATCCGAAGAAATCTCTTTAAGTGGTACTCCTCATATACATATTTTTATTTATAGGAAAAGTCCAATACGTTTCCACACTTTAAAAAACAAGTTTCCAAGTGCCCATGCGGAAAAAGCTTATAGCACTATTCAAGAAAATAGGGATTATGTAGCAAAGGAAGGTAAGTGGAAAGGTACAGAAAAGGAAGAAACAAAAGTTGAAGGCTCTTTCTATGAGTGGGGAAAATTAATAAATGAGCGCGAAGAAAAAAATCCGCTAAATTATGAAGTCATCAAGGATTTAGAAGATGGAAAAGTAATTGGAGAAATTGTCTCAGATAGACCTGAACTTATTTTTAAGGTTAAACAAATCGAAGCATTGAAAGAGGCTTTGCTTATTAAAAATGCAAATAAGTTTCGCTCGCTTTCGGTAATATATTGTTTTGGACAACATAATGTCGGAAAAACAAAAATGGTGTATGAATGCCACGAACCTATTGATATTTGTAGAATAACTAATTATAGAAAACATAAAGAGATGAGTTATGACACTTATCATGGGGAAAAAGTTTTATTGTTGGATAACTTTCAAAATTCTCTTTATATTGATGATTTGATAGCATTGTTAGACATATTTCCAATGTATCTTCCTGCTAGGTTCTATGATAGATACAGTGTATATGAGTATGTATATTTGCTTTCTGTTTTACCCCTAGAAAAGCAATACGAAGATATTCAAAAACATTATCCTTTAAAGTGGAACGCTTTGATAAATAAAATTAATAAAATCATAGAAATCAAAGAAACGGGAGAAGTAATAGAGCATGAGAAAGAGAGGTACATTATACATAATGAAAAAGATTGAAAATTTAGTATTCCGATTACTTAATGGTATAAGAGAAATTATTTATAATAGAAAAAAACTAGTTTTGTTTATTTGTATTATCTTGATGTTCTATGTATTAAATGGTTTGGAGTGGGTGTATTACTCTATCTTGCCCAAAAATATCATAAGTGAGTTTGTTATTGCAGTGATAAAACCAATAGTACTATTTTTAACTGTGATAGTATTTGGAACACCTAGAGGAACGCATAAACTATCAAAAGGTTTTTATAAAATAGGTTTTCATAATAAAGAATATGAAATTCCTCGACTATTAAATAGAAAACATTTATCAAAAGAAACAGATATAGAGATTTATACATTTTATAGTCCTTATCTTTCCTTAATGGATTGGGAAAATTCACAAGACAGAATTGAAACATTATTAGGATATGACATTTTACAAATAAAGTTTAGCAAACACAATAAAAAGATTATTAATATTTATATCGTTGATTTAGATAAATTCTTTTCAAAAACTATACTTTGGAAAGATGAAATGCTAGTTGATGATGATTGTACTTTACTTTTAGGAGTTTCTGCTTTTGAAAAAGTAAAAATAAACTTAAATAATGTACCTCATTCCTTGGTTGCTGGTGGCACAGGTTCTGGAAAGACAACGCTTTTTAAACTTTGTTTATGGCAATGTCTATTAAAAAATATGGAAGTCTATATTGCTGATTTTAAAGGTGGACTTGATTTTAATGAAATTTGGCATAAACATTGTAAAATCATCACTTTAGAACAAGATTTTCTTGATACATTGATTTCCATTAAAACAGAAATGAATAGAAGAAGAGATATTTTGGTTTCTCATTCTTGTAGAAATATTGAAGAGTATAACAATAAAAATGATGAAAAATTAAATCGTATCATAATAGCATGTGATGAAGTAGCCGAATTACTTGATAAAACAGGTTTGAAAAAAAGTACTAATAAAGAAAAATTAGAACTTATGGAAAAAATAGAGGAACACATTACATCTGTCGCTAGATTAGGGCGTGCTTTTGGAGTACACCTTATTCTATCAACACAAAAACCGTCAGCAGATATTATTAACGGACAGATAAAAATAAACTTAGGTAACAGAATATGCGGAAGTGCGGATAAAATTTTATCTCAAATGGTATTGGAAAATAATTCTGCCCTTGAAAAAATACCACCAAATTCAAAGGGTGTATTTATCAATCAAAATGATGTACTTTTTAAATCGTTCTTGCTTGATGAAAATAATTTAATCTTATCTAAAAAAGGAGTGTGATATAGATGAAACAAGTTGTACCTATACATCAAAAATATTTATTGTCTATCGAAGAAGCAAGTCAATATTTTCATATTGGCGAAAATAAGTTGCGAAAAATTGCAGAAGAACATAAAAATGCAAATTGGCTCTTTTATAACGGACAGCGTTTGTTAATCAAACGAAAATTATTTGAAAATGTTTTAGATGAACTAGACACGATCTAATGAAATCAAGCCTTGTTTATGCTATACTATTCAATAGTCATATTCAAGGCTCTTTTCATAAGCGAAAGGAGTTCATAGCATGAAAAGGACAGATAACAAAGGAAGATTGTTAAAGACCGGAGAGAGCCAACGAAAAGACGGTAGATATTGTTATAAATACATAGAAAAAAATGGACAAGTAAAGTTTGCTTATTCTTGGAAATTAGTCGCAACTGACAAAGTCCCAAAGGGGAAAAGAGATTGTGTTGCACTTCGTGATATGATTAAAGCAATACAAAAAGATTTAGATGACGGTATTGATACAAGTAATAAAAATATGACTGTATGCATGTTATATACTCGATATATCAATAGTAGAGCAAATGTCAGAAAATCAACAGTACAAGGTAGAAATAACCTTATGGAAGCCTTAAAAAATGATAGTTTGGGAAATATGAGCATTGATAAAGTAAAACTATCAGTAGCAAAAGCATGGGCGTACAGAATGAAAGAAAAATACTCTTTCAGTACAATCAAGAATATGAAACGAAGTCTTAATGCAACTTTTCATCTTGCTATTCAAGATGATTTATTAAGGAAAAATCCTTTTGACTTTACCTTAACTGATGTTATTGAAAACGATACTAAAAAGAAAGAGGCATTGACAGAGGAACAAATAAATGCACTTCTTGATTTTGCAAAAATAGACAATACTTATAAAGCCTATTATTCTGAAATTGTTGTTTTGGTAAACACAGGATTGCGTGTTTCTGAAATGTGTGGATTAACACTTTCTGACATTGACTTTGATAATCGTATGATTGATATTAACCACCAACTAAAAAAGGATAAAGAGGGTTATTATACAGAACCACCAAAAAGTGATAGTGGTTATCGTAAAGTTCCAATGACCGATTTAGTCTATGAAACACTTAAAAATGTAATTAAAAACAGAAAGAATGCATACCCTATAGAAGTTGACAGTTATAAAGATTTTGTTTTTCTTAATAAGAGTGGTTATCCAATGTACAATGCTTACTATACAAGCACATTCACTAATCTCACAAAGAAATATAGGAAGATTACAAAAAACGAAATTCCAAATATTACACCACATATTTTAAGGCATACATTTTGTACAAACATGGCAAACAAAGGAATGACACCAAACAACTTACAATATGTTATGGGACATAAAAATATTACAATGACACTTGGTTATTATGCACATGGTAGTTATTTATCGGCACAAGCAGAAATGCAAAGACTTACTGCATAACTGTACTACTAAATTTACTACTTTAGACAAGGAAAGATTAAGCAACTTTAAGAACAATTAAGACATTATCTATCGTATAAAAAAGTCCTTATTCCCCATATAATAAGGGTTTAAGAACTTTTGAGAATGTTTAAGAAAATTTGTGATTTATTATTTTATCTTT
>ERZ773164.2010-NODE-2010-length-18166-cov-3.265861_pt1 | contig 18166 bp, 18 predicted proteins | sample MGYA00511917_ERZ773164 | MGnify/ENA primary metagenome ERZ773164 (study PRJEB29015, sample SAMEA2737847) | human gut metagenome | biome: human gut; feature: human-associated habitat; material: faeces | place: China | collected 2012 ...
CTGAACTTTTAAGACAACAGGTAAAACAGGGAGAAGATTATACTAGTGCTCATGTTGTAAGATCATTAATTATTAGTTATGGGCATATTTTAGACAATGCTCCTCTTTATAAATATCACTTTAGAATAGTTGATGACGAACATCATATTGTCTATCCCTTTAATTGTGCTGAGATAACAATTATTCAACTTGAATATATCAATCAAGCAATCAATGAAATGACGAGTTTTAATCAGTTAATGTATCTCTTTAAAAATGAAAAAACCATATGATAAAATTGAGATAGATTATAGAATAAAGGAAGCGATACAAATGCATGACAGATATATATCTTCTGATGAATCATACCAAGAATATCTAGATCGTTTGGATAATGAGATATTACTTCATTCTCATGATAGAAAGATTTAGGAAGCAAATAAAAAATTTGAAAAAGCAAGTAATGAAATAGATAGTTTGCTTAGTAAAGCAAATGAAAATATTATTAATTATATTAAAATGCAATTTCACGAAGATATCAGTAATTTTATAAGCACCCTTTCTAAACAACAAATTCTTGATATTCAAGATCGTTTATTTGATTATACAAGTATTGAAGAATTAAAAAAGAGCTTAAAAAAACATCAATAACAAAATATTGATGTTTTTATTTTACTTATCTTTCCAAAAATCAACCGGTTCATATTCTTGTAACTGTGCAAGAAATCCAGCTTTTTGAAGTTCTTCTTGAATTTCATCAAGAATCTCTTCACTGTCTGCATGAACTGTATGATAATGATATCCTGATGTGACATTTTTTAGTAAGCTTGAATGTCCTGTTTGTAGATTTGTCATATAATTTTTAATATCTCTTCTTGAGGCAATATTTAATGTTGCTTTTACAATATTATAAACTTTATGATAAACAAAGACATCTTCAACATAACCACCTAAGTCAACAATTAAAGAAAGTTCTTTTTCTACTTCATTATCATCATGATGTACCTTAAAAATACGTTTACAAACTTTTTGTGTATTTAAAACATATCCTTTATGTGTTGAATAAATATCATAATCACCAGCACGAAGTAAAGCAATGTCTTGAACAATGACTTGCCGACTTACTTGGAGGGTTTTCGCTAAATATGTTCCTGATACAGGTTGTAAACTGTTTTTTAAAATATCAATAATGGCTTGTCTTCTTTTATTTCCATCCATAACTCGCCCTCCTTAATTGATATTATATCACATGTAAATTCTTCAATGAAAGGTCTAATATTGGTGCAGAATGTGTTAGAGCACCACTTGAAACATAATCTACTCCTAAATTTGTAAGTCTTGCAATGTTTTCTTTTGTGACATTTCCTGAAACTTCAATCTCAGCACGATGATCAATATAAGCAATAGCTTCTTTTAACATATCATCATCCATATTATCTAACATGATAATATCCGCACCTGCTTCTACAGCTTCCTTGACCATTTCCATATTTTCTACTTCAATTTCAATTTTTCTAACAAATGGTGCATACTCTTTAGCAAGCATAATGGCTTCCTTAACACCACCAGCAGCACCAATATGATTATCTTTTAATAAAACACCATCACTTAAATTATAACGGTGATTATGTCCACCACCGACTCTTACTGCATATTTTTCAAAGATACGATTATTTGGTGTTGTCTTACGTGTATCTAATAAACGAATAGAAGAATCTTTTAAATATTCTTGAACATTCGCTGTATAAGTGGCAATTCCACTCATTCTTTGTAAATAATTTAAAGCAACACGTTCTCCACTTAGTAAAACACGGACATCGCCTTTAATACGTCCTAAAAGTTGTCCTTTTTCTACGTGATCTCCATCACTAGCAAAGAATTCAACATCACAAGCTTCATCTAACAATTCAAAAGTACGTTCAAAAATTTGTAAGCCACAAATGATACCATCTTCTTTACAAATCAAATCAACAACTCCTGTTTTAGAAAAAGGCATCACACTATTAGTAGAAACATCTTCACTAGTAATATCTTCTTTTAAAGCACTGATAATAAGTGGATCTACATTAAGTTTTAATGTTGTTTGATCAAACATATAATGATTTCTCTCCTTTAAACTTTTTTCAATACGTTTAGCCGCTCTTTTAGCAAAAACAAGACTTTCTAATAATGAATTACTTGCAAGTCTATTTTTACCATGAACGCCATTGCATGCTGTTTCTCCAATAGCATATAAATGTTTCATACTGGTATGACTATCATAGTCTACTTTGATACCACCCATAAAATAATGTTGTGCAGGTACAACAGGAATAGGTTCTTTAAAAACGTCATAACCTTTTTCTTTACAATGTTCAACGATATGAGGGAAATGACTAGCAATTTCTTCTTTACCAATTGGTCTTAAATCTTCATAAACATAATCTGTTTGATCTTTTTCCATTTGTTTAAAGATGGCTTCTGCCACAACATCTCTTGGAAGAAGTTCATTGACAAAACGATTTCCATTTTTATCTAAAAGAATAGCCCCTTCACCACGGACAGATTCAGAAATCAAAAAGCTTCTTTCATGATCTGTTGTATATAAAGTTGTTGGATGAATTTGTACATAATCTAAATTCTTAAGTTCAATTTGATATTTTTTAGAAAGTTCAATACCATCTCCTGTTAAATGAGGATAATTTGTAGAATGTTTATAAAGTCCTCCGATTCCTCCAGTAGCTAAAACAACTTTTTTAGCGTATACCTTTTCTTCTTGATTATTTCTTTTAATCACTCCACCTAAAGCAACATTTCCTCGAACAATTAAATCAACAAGAGGTGTATTTTCTAAAAGTGTCACATTCTTTTTTTGTCTTACTTTTTCTAATAAATGTCTCGTAATTTCTTTACCTGTAATATCTTCATGATAAAGAATACGTTTTTGGCTATGAGCCCCTTCTCTTGTAAAAGCAAGGCTTCCGTCTTCATTTCTTTCAAAATCAACCCCATAACTAATTAAATCTTGAATAACATCTGGTGATGATTTAATCATTAATTCAACTGAATAAGCATCATTTTCATAATGACCTGCTTTCATCGTATCTTCAAAATAACTATCATAGTCATCTTCATTTCTAAGCATACAAATTCCACCTTGTGCTAAAAATGAATCACTTAATTCAGCTTCTTTTTTTGTTACCATTAAAATATTTAAATTTTCTGGTAGATGTAAAGCCATATAAAGAGCTGAACATCCACTACCTACTATTAATACATCTGTTTTCATTTTTTCTACCTACTTTGCAAGTTCTAACATTTTTTCTAAAGGACTTAATGCCTTTTGCATAAATTCATCATTTAAAATGACTTCATTTGTTTCATTTTCTAAAACATCTAGAATTTTTTCTAATGTTACTTTTTTCATATTTGGACATACTTGAACATCCATAATTGTATGTAACTCTTTATTTGGTGCTAATTCTTTGATTTTTGCGAAAACACCGTCTACTGTCCCAATAATAAAATCTTTTGCATCACTTTGGACAACATAGTCAATAATCGCTGATGTGCTTCCTACAAAATCAGCAGCTTCAACGATTTCTCTTTTACATTCAGGATGAACAGCCACTTTTGCTTCTGGATATTTTTCTTTTGCTTCATTTAATTTTTCTAAAGTAATATTGGTATGACGAGGACAGTGTCCATAGTTTGTTATCACATTTTTTTCAGGAACTTGTCTTCTTACAAAATCTCCTAAGTTTTGATCTGGTATAAAGAAAATATTTTTTTGTGGTAATGCTTTAACAATCTTAACTGCATTTGATGAGGTTACACAAACATCTGCATATTGTTTAATTTCAGCTGTTGAATTGATATAACATACCACCGCTAAATCTTCATATTTTTCTTTCATTTCTTTAATTTCTTTAATTGTAATCATATGAGCCATTGGACAATCTGCAAAAGCATCTGGCATAAATACCTTTTTTTCAGGATTTAATATTTTTGCACTTTCCCCCATAAACTCAACTCCTGCAAAAACAATACGATCAGCATCTGTTTGGCTAGCTACTTTGGCTAGATAAAATGAATCCCCAATATAATCAGCAATCTTTTGTACTTCTTCATCTACATAATAATGAGCTAAAATAATTGCCTTTTTTTCTTCTTTTAATTTTTTAATCTTTTCTACTGTATTCATAAAACTTCTCCCTTTTTACGAGGAGAGTATACTCCTTTTGTTTACATCTGACAAGACAGTTGTAAAAAATAAATGTAAAAAAGGTATCTTTTTTCAAAGATACCTCTTACATTTCTTTTAACCCTAATAAAATACAGCCAATCAACATATACTCTTTTAAACTTTCTATCTTGATTAAATCTGGTAAATAACTTTCAGGCATATATTTTTCCATTTCCTTTTTGACATCATCACTTTTAGAAATCAATTTATTATAAATAATAATAGCTTCAGGAGCCACCATCGAAGTAATTCCTAAACAATACTTTGTTGTCCATTCCAGTGCTCCTTCTGGTGTTTTTTTCATTTCTTGATAATTTTCACTAAAAGAAATAGGTAAATATTGAATTTCACCGGCAATATTATGTCTACCCTTGATTAAATGTTCTCGATGAATATGGCCAACGCCACCTGTTCCACCAATACGTGCTTGATATAAAAATGAAATAGATTCATATTCATCTTGAGAAGCAAAATATCCCATGACAATCGTATTGACATCATTATTAATAACAATCTTTTGAGTATATTTTTCTTCAAGATAAGCTTGTAAATGACACTCTTCTAATCCATATTTCTTTAATGTTACAATGCCATTATAAACCACACCAGGAAGTGATAAACTAATCAGTTGAATATCAGGATATTCATAAAGAATCGTATTCAACAAATCTACAATATCATCTACTGAAATCGTATTTTTATAGACTTCAAAATCTTCTAAAATCACATCATTTTCATCATAAAGTCGACTGACGAGTCTTACTTTTTGATCAAGTTGAATAAAAGCAAGGGCTAAAACTTGTTGATGTTTTTTTAAGGTTTGCTTAATTGGTAAAGGACTTTCTTGATGACTTTGGATTTTCTTTTCTTTATATAATTCTTCTTCTAAAAAAGTAATCGTATTTCCTACATCATATTTACCAAATAAAGCAGATGACAAAGCATAAACACGTTTATCTTTTAAAACCCCTTCTACTTCTGATAAACGAAAAGAAACTTGTGGGGCAAGAAGAATCACATCATAGTCTTTGGCTTCATCATAGAGATTGCCATAAGAAACCGCATTAAATTCAAAATCTTTATTTAAAAGTTGTACTCCTTCATTTAACTTTTGCGCAAAGAATCCAGTTGTCAAACCACTTGTACATGATAAAAGAACTCTTGTTTTTTTAGTAGTTGTTAAGGTTTGTAAACAAAATCGCATATCATAAAGTAAACCTAAAGCATGATGAAAATTATTCATTTGAAAATGAATAAAAAACACTTTTTCTTTGGTTATTTTATTTTCAACATCTAATTCAATCATACAATCAGGATAAAAGTTAATGGCTCCAATTCCATATTTTGTTTCAATGATAATATTATCATTGACTTCTTTAACATCCCAATTCTCTTCATTTTGGTTAAGCAACCATCTTTTTAATAAAGCTGTATCAATCTCTTTTAAAAAAGAATCCATAGTCTCACCTCGCCTCTATTATAACGAATTTAAACTTTAAAAAAAACAATAATTCTTGATAAACAAGAATTATTGTTCAGGTACAACTGCAAAATAAACAAGATCTTCTTCATGATCATTAACCATTGTATGTTTATGACCTTTAGGACAATAATGAACACTTCCTTTATGAAGTTCTTCTCTTTGTCCATCATAAATAACATAACCATTACCAGAAATGACATAAATTATTTCACTATTTGTTTCATGAACATGTTCACCAACACTTCCACCACTAGGAACATGACCAATCATAAAACGGTTTAAACCATCAAAATACATCTTAGCTTCAATGTATTTTTCTCCGCCTTTAAAGTTTTTATATTTTTCTAAATTATTTTCATCATATTCAAAAATCATTTTTATATCCCCCATTCGCTTTTATTATAACATACCTTACATAAATGTAAGATGACGAATTAAATATTTTTCTATATAATATTTAAAGAAGGTGATTTTATGTATAAATTATTAATTGTAGAAGATGATTTAATCATCGCCCAAGGGTTACAAAAACATTTTGAAAAATATCATTATGAGGTTTCTTGTGTTGAAAACTTTGAAAATGTCTTAGATGATTTTATTCAATATAAACCTGATCTTGTCTTACTTGATATTCATTTACCTTTTTTTGATGGCTACTATTGGTGTCAAGAAATACGAAAGATTTCTCAAGTTCCTATCGTCTTTATATCTTCAGCAAATGAAAACATGAATATTGTTTTAGCGATGAACATGGGTGGTGATGATTTTATTAATAAACCTTTTGACTTACAAGTCGTTCAAGCTAAAATTCAAGCACTTCTTAGAAGAACCTATAGTTTTTCTAAAGAATTTCATCTTTTATCCTATCAAGATGTCTATTTAGATTTATTACAAGGAAAGATAACTTATCATCAAAAAGAACTTGTTCTAACAAAAAATGAACTTAAAATATTAGAATTTATGTTTGAACACGCTGAAGTGATTGTATCACGCGTTGATTTAATGAATCATTTATGGGACGATCATCAGTTTATTGATGATAACACTTTAAGTGTTAATATGAATCGCTTAAGAAAGAAACTTGAAGATATTGGACTTTTTAACTTTATTCATACAAAGAAAGGTTTAGGGTATTTATTATGCTTAGAGAATATTTAAAGAAAACTTCTACTGTTTATCTTCTTTATCTTTTCTTTATGCTAACAAATTTTCTGATTTTACTTCTATGTCAGGTTTTACAAGATTTGATGATTTATATCTTGATTGTCGATTTAGTAATCGTCTTGATTTACTTTATTATTGATTATACAAAATATAAAAACCATCATCGTTATCTTCAATATTTACAAGAAGACAGGGAACTTCATTTTCCTAAAATACGTTATCTTGAAGAAAAAACATATCAAGAATATATTCAAAGACTTCAAAATATAATGAATGATTTAAAAAAAGAAAATCAAATTAAATATAATGAAATGATGGATTATTATACAAAATGGGTCCATCAAATTAAAACACCTATCGCAGGATTAAAACTCATTATTCAAAATGATTACCAAGATGAAAGAATGCTCGTTGAATTATTAAAAATAGAACAATATGTCAATATGGCTTTACAATATATCCGTTTAGATCACATTCATCATGATCTTTCTTTTCAAAAAATATCTTTAGATTATCTCGTATCACAAGAGATAAAAAAACAATCCCTTTTCTTCTTTGAAAAAGATATAAAAGTAGATTATCAAATCAAAGATATACAAATATTGACGGATGAAAAATGGAGTGCTTTTGTCATTGAACAAATACTTTCTAATGCCTTAAAATATACTCAACAAGGAAGTATTAAATTTTATAATGATCATGAAAAACTTTATATTCAAGATAGTGGTATTGGTATTAAAGAAAGTAATCTTCCTCGTGTTTTTGAAAGAGGATTTACGGGGTTTCAAGGAAGAAATGATAAAAAAGCGAGTGGTTTAGGTCTTTATTTATGTAAGAATATTTTTGATAAATTAGGTCATCTAATTTCTATTGAATCGACTATTGGTAAAGGAACAACGGTATGTCTTGATTTTACTAAAAAAGAAATATTTATTGAATAATCTTACAATAATGTAAGATTATTTTGCTTATTTGTAAGATAAATCGATAGGTCATCTTTTATTAAAAGCATAGAATATAGGTGTAAAAAGGAGGAGACAAAAATGTCATTATTACAAGTTAAACATTTACAAAAAATTTATTCAACACGTTTTTCAAGTCAAAAGGTAGAAGCTTTAAAAGATGTCTCTTTTGACGTTGAAGAAGGTGAATATATTGCTATTATGGGTGAATCTGGAAGTGGGAAAACGACACTTTTAAACATTTTAGCTTCTTTAGATAAACCAACAAGTGGCGAAGTATTACTAGATAATCAAGATCTTACTAAAATCTCTGATAAACATATTTCAGCTTTTAGAAGAGATAATTTAGGCTTTGTATTTCAAGATTTTAACTTATTAGATACTTTTAATGTTGCTGATAATATTTATTTACCCCTTGTTTTATCCAAAGAGCCTTATGCTTTAATGAAACCAAAACTAGACAAACTAGCTAAACCTCTAGGAATAGATCATTTATTAGAAAAATATCCCTATGAAATATCTGGTGGTCAAAAACAAAGAGTTGCTGTCGCAAGAGCCCTCATAACAAATCCTAAAATCATTCTTGCCGATGAACCAACAGGAGCTCTTGATTCTAAATCAACTGATCAGCTTTTATCAATCTTTGATCAAATTCATCAAAGTGGACAAACTATTTTAATGGTGACTCATAGTAGTAAAGCAGCAAGTTATGCCAGTCGTGTCTTATTTATTAAAGATGGACAAATCTTCCATCAACTTTATAAAGGAGATATGTCTAATCAAGAAATGTATCAAGCTATTAGCGATACTCTAACAATGCTTCTTTCAGGAGGTCAATAAAATGAAATTTTATTTAAAATTGGCTTTAGGAAACATTAAAAAGAATAAGAAGCTTTATACATCATATTTTGTTTCAACAATCTTTTCTATTGCCTTATATTTTATTGTTAGAAATATTGGACAAAGTCCTACTTTAAAAGATCATCAAGAAATGACGATGTTTTTAGGATTAGGCAGTGGTGTAATAAGTATTTTCTCTTTTATATTTTTACTTTATACCAATAGTTTTGTTATAAAAAATAGAAAAAAAGAAATTAGTCTTTATCATATCTTAGGGATGGAAAAAAGAAATATACGTTCGATGATGTTTCTAGAAACACTCATTATTGCCCTTATTTCTCTTTCATCAGGTATTTTAATAGGTGTTCTTCTTTCGCAAATAACATCGGTTGTTATCTTAAGATTGATTCATAAAAGTGTTCAATTTTCTTTAAACTTTTCATTGAACGCTTTTATACAAACTATTATTATTTTTAGTATCATTTTCTTAATTTCTTTAATATACAATATTACTATTGTTGTAAGAAGTAATCCTATTGAACTTTTAAAAGGACAAAACATTGGTGAAAAAGAACCTAAAACAAAAATAATCTTAACCCTTTTTGGAATGATTACTTTAGGGGCTGGTTACTACCTTGCCTTATCTATCACTGATCCAATGAAAGCAATGACTTTATTCTTTGTTGCAGTTGTTTTAGTCATGCTAGGAACTTATAGTTTATTTACAGCAGGAAGTATTGCTTTATTAAAATTCTTAAAATCAAGAAGAAACTTTTACTATCAACCAACACACTTTACTTCTATTTCTGGTCTTTTATACCGTATGAAACAAAATGCAATCGGACTAGCAAATATTTGTATTTTATGTACTTGTGTTTTGGTTACTCTTTCTTCAACAATCTGTTTATATAATGGAATTCAAGATAGTATAGACCGTCAATGTTATATGGCTGGTAATATTAAGTTGAATGGTTTTAAAAATCCAAGTTATGTTTTTGATAAAACAAAAGAATTATTAAAAGATGAAAAATATGATTCTCTTTATGCTTTACCTGTTTATGAGTATTCTGGGAGTTTAAAAAAGAATCATGCTAAACTTGATGATTATGATTATAAATATCTTTCTTGCATCAACCTTGTTTCTTTAGAAGATTATAATCATTATTTTGATAAAAACCTTTCTTTAGATAAAAATGAAATCTATCTCTATAGTTATGGAAAATATAATTACCGTTCTCTTTCTTTAAATGGCAATTCTTATGTCATTAAAGATCAAATCAAAAATCGTCAAGTTCAAACTGGTAATAGTTATGCTTTTAATGCTATAACTATTATTATGAATCAAAATAATCTTGATCAATATCAATTAAAACCACAAATATTCTTTATTGGTTTCAATGCATCAAAAGAAGTTGTTAAGAATGTTACAAATCAACTTTTAAAAATAGATTATAGTCAACTTGGTGAAAAGAATTATTATTTTACTACTCAAAATGGGATTGAAGATCAAGAACTTATCTATGAAATGTATGGAAGTATTCTCTTTATCGGTATTTTCTTATCAATTATGTTTTTAGTAGCTGCCATTATCATTATCTACAATAAACAAATATCAGAAGGATTTGAAGATCAAAATAAATTTGAAATCTTACAAAATGTTGGTATGTCACAAAAAGAAGTTAAACAAACAATCCAGTTTCAAGTACTTATTTTCTTCTTTGTCCCATTAATTGTTGCAATTATTCATTTATTATTTGCTTATCCGCTTATTTTAAAGGTATTAAACGGTTTATTGTTATGTAATGAAAATGTCTATTTTATTTCTACAATCAGTTGTATTATAAGTTTAATTATTATTTATACGATTGTTTATTTAATCACTTCTAAAGCTTATTATCGTATTGTGAAAAAATAACATATTTTAATGGACTGAAAAGCTAAATTATAGCTTCAACAGTCCTCTTTTATTATATAAAAAAAACAGAGAAATCTCTCTGCTTATCCAACTATGGCTCTGGTTCTCCGATTTAATCCAACTAAAGCATGGATTCTCTAAAGAAAATATATCATATTTTCATTTTAAAAAAAATATTTTAGAGATCACTTACAATATTATGTACCCATATACCCTTTCTTACAAGAACAAGACCAAGTGTTGCTTTAGGAATATCAACACATTGAACTAGTAGATAGATAGTCAATATTGGTAATGATGTTAAACGGGTAAGTAATAAAGCGCTCATGAAAGTAAAAACAAAAGTATAACCACTATCAAATAAGAAGGTTAGAAAAGTTTTACCTCCTGCTCGCATTGTAAAATAACTACTATAATAAATAGAAATAATTGGTAACATACATGCCGCAATTTTTAAAAGTTGAGAGGCTAAAGCTTTTACTTCTAATGAAGTATTATAGATTTGTGGTATGAGTGATGAAACATTGAATAATACAATACCTATAGCCAAACACATCACAAAATTCATAAATAACATTTTTAAATCGTAATCTTTGGCTTTTTCAATTTCTCCTGCTCCAAGTTGTTGACCAACTACAATAGAAATAGAGTTACCCATAGCATAACATACGATCATAAAGAAGTTTGTTACTGTTGTTGTTATGTTAATGGCAGCTACCGCTATAATTCCTCTTGTCGAATAACTTTGGGAAATTAAAGCTATTGATATTGACCAAAGAATTTCATTACATAAAAGAGGTAATCCTCTTTTCAACATTTCTTTTGTTGAAGAAAGTGGTACTTTCTTTAACACCATCGCTTCTTTTAAATAGACATTACGATATCCACCTACAATATTAATACTCATTTCAACCACACGAGAAACAACAGTACCAATAGCTGCACCAGTAACTCCTAATTGTGGAAATCCAAAATGTCCAAAGATCAAAATATAATTAATACAGAAATTGACAATCACGGCGACCACACTGGCAATCATTGGTAAAACCGTATTTCCTGTTTCTCTAAGTGACGATGAATAAACTTGTGTAATTACAAAAGGAATCAGTCCAATGAGCATAATTTTTAAATAATCCATTCCATAATTTAAAGTTTTTAAACTATCAGTAGGATTATCATTTAAATATAAAGAAATCAATTGTTGTCCAAATGTATAGAATAAAAAAATAGCTAGCAGTGCAATTATAATTCCTATAATCAATTTGATCCTAAAACAATTCTCCACTCCTTCTTTATTTTTCTTTCCATAAAACTGTGCCATAAAGATTCCTGGGCCTGACATAGCTCCAAAAATCGTGACATTAAATACTTGTAATAATTGATTGGTAATAGAAACTCCTGACATAGAAAGTGTTCCTAATTGTCCAATCATAATATTATCTAATAAACTTGCAAGATTTGTAAAACCATTTTGAATAACAATGGGTATACAAATCGCAAGAACCATTTTATAAAATCCTTTACTTCCAATTAGTTTTTTCATATTCCCTCCTATGTGTAAAAGATATTATAATCGATTATGCATTTAAAAAAAAGAGCTTTCGCTCTTTTGACTACTTATTATCTCCTAATAATTGAAGAATATCTAAGAAGATATTAACAAAGTCTAAATAAAGATTAAATGCTCCATAAATACTTAATTTTTCTAACATTTCTGGATTAGATGAAGCATAATTATAAAGTTGTAATGATTTTTGCATATCATATGCTGTAATTCCTGCAAATAATGCAAGTGAAATCAGTGGCATAATAAGTGTTCCCACACCTAAATTAAAAATCATCACAATAACTGAAAAAATAATATAAACAAATAATCCTGCTAGACAGATTGTTCCAATGCGTGTTAGATCCATTTTAATCACTGCTCCTAGTACAACAAGCACACCAAAGTAGATGGCTGCTACTAAAAAAGCAAGTGCAACGCTAAAGGAAGTATAGCTTGCAATAACATAAGAAAATGTCACACCAGTAATGACTGAATAGATCATATAAAGAACTTTTGCCGTAATTGGTTTCATTGTCATTAAACGTCTTGATAAACCAATAACAACCGCAAATTGAAAAATAATTAAAATGAAAGGAAGCATTCCTGCATAAGACATAAATGATGATTTTTCTAAAGCAAAAGCTGTCACAAAAGTTGTTAAAACACCAATAACCATCCATTTAAAAATATTGTTAATGTATTGTTGTATCGTCATTGAACGATCTTCAACATATTCATAAGTTTTGTTATCCATATTCATTCTCCTATCCTTGAATAATACGATTTTCTAAAATTTTCTTTTCAGGTAATGTTTTTTCAACATATCCTAAAATACAACAACCAATACCAACGTAATCCTCTAAATGCCATTTTCGAAGATATTCTTGGCCTTTTTCTAATTCAAACATTTCTTTACAACGATTGATCCAACAAGAACCTATATTTAATGCATAAGCTCCTGTCTGCATAGCACCAATCACTAATGAACCATCTTTTATACCATTACTTTCATCTTTTGGGACAAAGATAAAACATACTGTTGGTGCTCCATAAAAAGGATCTGCTTCTTTACCCCAAATGAAAGCATTTAACTTAGATAATTCTTTGACTTCTTCTTGATTTTGAACTACCACGATTTTACTTGATTGTTTGTTCATTCCACTAGGGGCATTTAAACCACAATCAAGGATAGTTTTTAATTCTTCATCTTTGATTTGTTCTTGTTTAAAACTACGACAACTTCTTCTTGTTGTAAGTACTTCAATTGCATCCATTTTTATCTCTCCAATCCTAAAATATAATTGATAAATTGTTGAGCTGTTCTTCCTGATGTTCCACCATGAGAAAGTTCCCATTTATTCGCTTCTAATAATAATTCTTTTTCATCCATTTCTATATTATTTTTATGTGCTAATTCTAAAACAATATGATTAAATTCTTTTTTCATTGGTTTAGAATAATTGATTTTAACCCCAAAACGATTAACTAATGAAAGTTTTTCTTCCATGGTATCTGATTGATGCATTCCATTTTCTTGAACAACATCATTACGATCAGACCAGTTTTCTTTAATAAGATGTCTTCTATTACTTGTTGCATAAATAAGAATATTTTCAGGTTTTGTTTCAACTCCACCTTCAATTACTGCTTTTAAGAATTTATATTCAATTTCAAATTCTTCAAATGATAAATCATCCATATAGATAATAAAACGATAATTTCTATTTTTAATCATCGCAATAATATTTGATAAATCTTTAAACTGATGTTTATAGATTTCAATCATTCTTAGACCTTGATCATAAAATTCATTTACAATTGCTTTAATACTTGTTGATTTACCTGTTCCACTATCCCCATAAAGTAAAACATTATTTGCTTTTCTTCCTTCAACAAAAGCTACAGTATTATCTAATAACTTTTTCTTTTGAATTTCATAACCAACTAAATCATCTAAAATAACTTCATCCATATTATTAATTGGCTTTAATTCTACATAGTTTTCATGACTTGTCGCAATTCTAAAGGCTTTATTTAAACCAAACATACCTACTCCATAATCTTTATAGAATTGTGTTACAACATCAAAGAATTCTTGTTCATTCTTTGTTTCTTCTAGTTTTTTAGAAAGTTCTTGTACTTTTAAAGAAACATTCTTGTTGTACATCAATTCTGGTTTTGATAAAGCTTTATAATTAGCAAGAGTTGAAAAACAATCAATATTTAATTCCTTTTCTATTGTACTAAAATCATAATGAAATAATTCATAGAACACTTTAAAATCATTTAAAGCAAAATGATTGACCGTACCTTCCCTTGCTCCTTGTTTTTCACAAGTCATACTAAATGGATTTTCATTTGTCATTAATAAATAAGTCAAATAATTATGCCATAAATTATCATTAAATCCATATTGAGTTGCAAGTTCTAATAATCTTTTTATTTGACCGTAAATTTCTTGACGAAGTTCATGATTTGATTTTTCATCATCTGATAACAACTTAGCAAGTTGTACTAAAATTTCATCCTTTGGTAAATTCCCATAAAGAATTAAATTTGATATTAATTCATACATATATATAATCCCCCTAATTTTCTTTATTTTAACGCATCTTTTAGGAAAATGAAATAAAATGATGTATAATAGTTTCAATGAGGTGAAAAAAATGGAAAATGGTGTTTTATTACAAGGGTTTCATTGGTATATAAAACCTGAAGAGAAACTTTGGAAACAACTTCAAGAAAAAGTAAAATCTTATAAAGAAATGGGTTTTTCAGCTATTTGGTTACCACCTGCTTATAAAGGCGTTGGCGGTATTCATGATAATGGTTATGGTGTTTATGATCTTTATGATTTAGGAGAATTTAATCAAAAAGGAAGTATTGAAACAAAATATGGAACAAAAGAAGATTATTTAGCGTGTATTCAAGCTTTTCAAAAAGCAGGAATCAATGTCTATGGAGACATTGTCTTGAATCATAAAATGGGGGCTGATGGTACTGAAATCGTTATGGCAAAAGAAGTCAATCGTCAAAATACCAATGAAATCATTTCTGATGATGAACAAATTGAAGTCTATACCCTTTTTACTTTTCCCGGTAGAAATAAAAAATATTCTGATTTTATTTGGCATTGGTATCATTTTGATGGTATCGATTATGATAAAAAAACACATCGTAATACTATTTTCCTTTTTAATCAAAAAAGTTGGGATCAAGAAGTCGATGATGAAAATGGCAATTATGATTATTTAATGGGAGCGGATTTAGATTTTGGAAATGAAGAAACCGTTCAAGAAGTTACCTCATGGCTTTATTGGTATATAAATTTTACTAAAATCAACGGCTTACGTCTCGATGCCGTTAAACATATTCCCGCTTCTTTTTATAAAAACCTCTTGCCAAAAATATATCACGATTTTAATAAAGAATTATTTACGGTTGGTGAGTATTGGCACGGAGATGTGTATCATTTAGAAAAGTATTTAAAAGAAGTCAATTTTGAAATGTCTTTATTTGATGTTCCTCTTCACTATCATTTTTATGATGCAAGTCATAATGAAAATTATGATTTTTCTCATATTTTTGATCAAACGCTTGTTTCCATGTATCCTTCAAATGCAGTTACTTTTGTCGATAATCATGATACGGAACCAAGTCAATCATTAGCCTCTTTCATTCCTGATTGGTTTAAAGGACATGCTTATTGTTTAACTCTTTTAAGAAAATCAGGGTATCCTTGTGTTTTCTATGGTGATTTAGAAGGTATTGATTATGAAAATGTTTCTTCAAAAAAAGAAATGCTTCACCAGCTCCTTTCTTTAAGAAAACAATATAACGAAGGAAATCAAGAAGATTATTTTGATCATCCTCATTTAATTGGTTGGACAAGACATACTGAAACAAAAGCAATGGCAATTATTATGACGAATTCAAATGGTGGTATTAAATCAATGTATGTTGGTAAAGAAGATCGCCATTGTTATTATGTCAATGTCTTTAATGGTTATCAAAGAGTTCTTATTAATGAAGATGGCTACGGTGATTTTTATTGTGAGGATAAAAACTTTGCTGTATACGTAAAAGAGTAATGATTCAGTTTTCCTGATTCATTACTCTTTTTTATAATTATAAAATTAGTTTTTTTGTCATCTAATCAGTTAAATTCAATTCAATCTTTACAGCAGTTTCTTTTATATCAATATTTTCAAAATCATGCCCACATGTTATTGCTTCTAAAACATCAGAAAATGAAACTGAATATCTTCCATCGTTTTCTTTTAAGAAAATGGCAGAATAATATAATTTCATACTCTTTCTCCTTTTTAATATTACGTATTTATACTTGAAGCATGATTATTTTTTTAATCAACATATTTAATTTATTTTAAATATCAAATAATCTGACAAGCCATACATACTTCTTTGACCCAACGAGAGGCATCCAACAACAATTCTTCATGTCTTAAATCAAATTCAATAATATCAGGTTGTTTGAAATATTTTTCATAACGTTTTCGATACTTTTCACCCATCTTTTTTGCATAGAATATATGAATTGTTGTATGAGGTACTTGGATTTGTTGACCCACTTTTGTATATAAGTCACTACAAAATTGATTTTTCATTGATTCTTTAGAAATAAAAGAAAAATCGATACCACTTCCTATACCCTTAAGTTCCATGAATTTCTTTCGATAATCTGCATTTTCATCTTGGCTATTCATTCTTTTAGAAATAAATTTTTTAGCTAGTCTACTTCCTTTGCCTGTAATTAAGGGATAAATAATGGACATTACAAGTGCAGTTTGTAGTTTTGCTAGAAACTTCGAAATTTGATCCATATCACTTGAACCAATAATCGCATGATCGATATGAATGTTTTCTCTACTTACCGGTAAAGATACAAAAGATCCGCCAAGTGAACAACCATAGGCAACAAAAAGATAACCACTAAAATGTTCTTGAATATATTGTTCAATTTTTTTTGTTTCATCTAATTCAGAGATAAAAGTAGAGTATTCTGTTTCATCAAAACCACTATAACTGACAATTGCTACATAAAAATATTCTTTTAACCCTTCTATAACATGACCAAAATTATTTTTCCAATAACAACACGTTCCTGAAAACAACATCATTACTGGCTTTGATTGATCTCCAAATGTAGAAACTTTCATAGAATCCCTCCGTTAGCTTTAGCTAACATAATGCTAACATACTTTATGCTAAAAAAAGAAGGATTTCTCCTTCTAATATTACAAAGCTCTATATTTAAAATCAAAAATATCGTTGTGCTAGATGTATCGTTCTTGTTATTATTACTATCTTTTACCCAATTTACCTAACTAATAATTTATTTTGTATATTCTTTAATTAATGAATTAATCCATGAATTAATATTTGAAAATCTAAAACCTAATTTTTTAGCAAGAGCAGTATTTATTTGGTAACTTTCTACATCATTGTACGGAGCAATTTCTGTAGTCTTTTTTAAAAATAACTCAGAAATATTTTCTAATAGTTCTTCTCTTGCCCGATTAAATTCGCTTTCTGTCATGATAAAATTAAATTTGCACATGAAAACGTTTTGAATATATATCGTTTCCATGGGACGCAAAAGTACAAATATTGTGCCAAAGCGTGATTGTAATGTAGTTAAAATACTGTGAAATATAATAAATAGAAAAAACCTTTTACTTTTTACCTTTTACCTTTTATCTTTTTCCTTTTTACCTCTTACCTTTGTACTATGATTGATCAAGCGACGATACAGAAGATTTTCGATGCTGCAGATATTTACGAAGTGATTTCCGACTTTGTAAGTCTGAAGAAGAGAGGGGTGAATTATGTGGGCTGTTGTCCTTTTCATAATGAAAAAACAGGTTCTTTTACGGTCTCTCCGTCGAAGGGTATTTATAAATGCTTCGGATGCGGGAAAGGCGGGAATGCGGTGAATTTCATTATGGAACACGAACAATTGTCTTATGTCGAGGCTCTGCGTTGGCTGGCGGCTAAATATAATATTATCATCGAAGAAAAAGAGCTTTCG
>ERZ773164.2027-NODE-2027-length-17974-cov-30.074055_pt1 | contig 17974 bp, 17 predicted proteins | sample MGYA00511917_ERZ773164 | MGnify/ENA primary metagenome ERZ773164 (study PRJEB29015, sample SAMEA2737847) | human gut metagenome | biome: human gut; feature: human-associated habitat; material: faeces | place: China | collected 2012 ...
TGACATTCATAATTGGATTATAATGTTCTCCCTCTATTACAGGAATTTCCCATACTAAACAACACGTTTTCATTTACAGACCCTCTTTACAAAATGCATAACTCCTCAATTTCCTAATCAATAAAACTTGAAGTTTGTTTTCCATAAGCTTTACTCCAACTCTCAATTTTTCAGCATTTTAAAGATTCTTTTCTTATCTATAACCAATGTCAGAACTCTAAACTATCTGCATTCAAAAGGAAATACTTCATTCCCATGATGACAAATCCCTCGTCATTTCTCCAAGGTTTCTTGCTGCCATTTACAATGACCATCTTTTTGAAAGAGTCTGGAATATTACGCAAAGAGTTGAACTCCTGAGTCTGCTTTTCTTCCGAAGTCATGTCATATGCAACCTGAATATAGTACCTCTGATTACCTTGGTTAACCACAAAGTCAACTTCCAACTGCTTACGGATACGCTTACCCTCTTTATCTTTATCAAAGATCTGCACAACGCCCACGTCAACATTGTAGCCACGGATCAGCAGCTCGTTATAAACAATGTTCTCCATGATATGAGTAGGCTCCTGCTGTCTGAAATTCAGACGTGCATTTCTCAGTCCCAGATCCGTAAAGTAGTATTTCAGATTTGCACCGATATACTTTCTGCCCTTAATATCGTATCGGCTTGCCTTGGAAATCAAAAAGGCATCTGTCAAATAGTCGATATGCTTGGAGATGGTTTTATTAGCATAAGTCATCTGGCGCTCACTGGCAAAGGTATTGGCAATCTTTGAAGGGTTGGTCGGTGCGCCGATTGCAGATGCAAGCACATCAACCAGAATCCCAATCTCATCCACGTTCTGAATCTTATTTCTTTCAATAACATCCTTCAGATAGACATTTGCAAAGATGTTCTTCAGATAGTCCGCTTTCTGTCGTTCGCTCTGGAAACTTACGATCTGCGGCAATCCTCCGTAGATCATGTAGTCATCCCATGCATCATCATAATCGCCGTCATGGACAGAATAAAACTCTGCAAAGGAGAGAGGGTAGATTCTAATCTCATCACCTCTGCCACGGAATTCGGTCACAATGTCGCTGGACAGGAACTTGGAATTACTTCCGATGACATACACATCAATATTGCTCATGCGGAGCAGGCTGTTCAGCACTTCCTCAAATTGTGACATAAACTGCACTTCATCAAGAAGCAGATAGTATTTGCCATCGTCTTTCATGGCATCTTTGATGTACTTGAAACACACCTTAGGATCTCTTAGTTCCTCATTTTCAATACCGTCCAATGCAATCTCAATAATATGATCAACATCAACACCGTTCTCCAGTAAGTATCTCTTAAAGATGGTAAACAGCAAAAAGGATTTGCCACATCTACGAATGCCGGTAATCACCTTTATCATTCCATTATCTTTTCGCTTGATCAGCTGCTGTAGGTAAGCGTCTCTTTTAATCTCCATCGTTACGCTCCCCATTTCCGTGCATCTGCACACTTTTTAGTAATGAGATTCTATCACAGAACGACCTGAATTTCAATATGTATTCCCATTTTATGTGCATCTACACACTTTTATGTAATGTTGATAAATATATTTTCAGATTTTTTTGATTGCAGTGTCTATAATCGACTACTCCAATCGTTATTATAGGTAAACAACAAAAAGAAGATGGTTTCGATGTTTCATTAAATATGTTCGTTAGTCTTTTACGTTGTATGAATGAAAGGGAGCACATTTTATGAAGAAGATTATGAGTCTTTCTTCTGGACTGCCAGCTGATGAAACTCTTCAGACAAGTATACTCGTATGACGAAGACTGTGAAATACCACATCCGGCAGTCCTTCCCTTATTCTGTAGCTTTATTCATTGTTAATGGCTCGCCTGCTGATATTGCTTTCTATGCCAGACAGTTCTGCTCGTGTACGCCAGTACATAAGTACGTATTGGCTATGCGTGCCAGCTTTTGACGGTGCAACAGCTTCTTGAAACTGTCATAGCAGAAGCGGTAATACAGAAAAGCGACAAGTACACATATACCCGTCGCTATCAGTATGGTTATGAAGTTGTAAGGGAAAAGCGTCAAGCCGTTCTTCAATAAGCTGAAATGCTCCCAATCGGTACGCATGAGCTGTCCCATGTTCAAAAGCAGTAGTACCGCTAAGAACAGAAACAGAAGCGTACCTGCACAGAAGCGGTAAACAAGTGTCTTGTCGCTGGCTCTGATACGGTGTCCTCTATTTAACATCATTCTCATAAATCAATCACTCCTTTCTGGGTATGGAAAAAGCGGTCAATCATAATGACTAACCGCTTAATGAACATAAATTTATTTTGCTCGCTTTTTTAGAATAGCATAACTTGCAACTAAAACCACGAAGAATAGTAATATGAAAGTTAAAGTATGAAATATTCCATTTGGATAAGGTGCTACCCAGCCTTGTTTGAAAACAAGGATAGAAATATATCCCGTAATCATAGAAATAGGCATAAAAGCAATCCCAATTATATTAAACCAACTTACATAAAATGTTGCTTTTTCTTCTGATAATATTCTTGCAATAAAATACCCAACAATTCCTACCGCTTGAATAATCATTGAACCTGCAACAGCTTCCATTGTTTGTAATTCATACCACCCACCAAAAGCACAGAGTAACCCAATAGCAACAAAAGCTGTTGATGAGATATAAAGTATTTTGCTTGCAATCTCTTTACTTTTTTGTTCCTTATCAGTAACTGGCTCAATGCCTTTTAGAATGTAATCAGTAGTTACTCCAAAAAAGTCGCTCATTATAATTACTTTTTCTAAATCTGGTGTACTTTGCTCACTTTCCCATTTAGAAACAGCTTGTCTTGAAACACCAACCTTATCAGCAAGTTCCTCTTGTGATATTCCTTTTGTTTTTCTTAAATATTGTATTCTGTCTGACATATTCATTTTCAGCACTCCTTTCTTCATGGTTATTGTAGCAATATTGGCAGTTGCACAGCCACCATTTAGGAATGGAAATATGTCAACTGACAGTTGCAATCGTGTTTTTTTGCAAAATATTCAAATATTCTTGACTATAAATCGTACTTTTAACATATTCACATTATAACAATTTCATATAATCGCTACAATGAAAATCTAGTTTACCAGCTTACTTTTTCTGCTGTCCCTGCGGAGCATTGTTCTGTGGATTGCCAGCTTGACCGCCTTTGTTCTTCAAAACAATATCATCTGCCTTGATGTACCAATCAATCGTAGTCCCTCTAAAGTTGGCATTTGCCACCGTATCAGCTACGGGATTGACAAGCTCGACTTCTGCATTGTAAGGAAAATCCTTTACGGGAACATCAGCAGAGATTGATACTTGTATCATGCGTTCCTGCACGCTACATTTCAAATCATAGGTACGACGCTTAATTTCCTCGCTTGTCGTCCCGTCCTCATTCTCTACACGCACCTCATGTCGAAGTGCAGAGAATTTCAATACTCCAAAAGTTTTCTCGTTATCTAATACAATTCCATTTGCTAATCTCATAATCGAATACCCCCCCCCTTATTTACTTTCTGCTGGTAACATATCATCAGCCATTAAAATGTAGTTTGTAAATCCACGTCCCTTGACGTTGTAGCCCTCTGCGGTAATCTTTGGATTGATAAGTTTGACACGCTGTTCTGGTTTAAAGTTTTTCTCGCCAGCCTTTGCAGGAAGCACAACGATAATATCGTCGGCTCTTTGAATATCCGAATACAAGTTGTAGCTTCTTGATACGGGAGTGTAGCGTCCGTTGATACGTTGCTGTTCTACTTTATTTTCCCCAGCAAATTCCAAGTTTCCAAAAGTCTGTGCCACGTTCGGCACGATATATTTTAATTCCATAGTGTTTTACCTCGTTTCTTTCCTTGAATTTGATTGTTGTTTATTCTGGCAGTTAATGAGATACCAGCAATCCCCCAGATAGTAAAGGGTAAATAAATGCTAACGCACCCTTGACTATCCGTGTTCTTGCAGGTTGTCGGTAGACAAGCCAGAATAAGATATAGTCTGCCTATCTAAGCTACGGCGGAGAACGTGATTTTTCTTTCTTCATATCGTTACCGCCTTATGATTTTTTCATCTTACGGCGTTTGAAGAAGTATGTACCAGCTAAACCGCCAGCAGAAACAAACATCATAATCGCAAAGGCAAGGATATTTGTATTGTCGCCCGTTTTGGGACTGTCTGTTTTTGTTGGTGTATCTGGTGTGACTGGCTTCTCTGGTTCTTCTGGGGTAGGCGTTTCTGGTACTTCTTTAATAGTAACCGTCTGTCCGTCGTCTTCAATGTCCTTATGTTCAGTAACTTTGATAGGTTTATCTGGATTACTTAAATCGTATAATTCCTCAAAAGTTACAAGTTGTTTACCGCCAAGAGTGGAAGCGTCAAAAGTAAACTCGATTTTCACTTCCATAGTTTCGCTGTCAGCCGTAAAGATGTAATCATTCTCAACACGTTTATCATTGATGATTAGCTCGGCATTTTCTTCTTTTAACATCTGCCAGCCCACAAGCTGATACTTCGTGCCGACTTCTAATCCCTCTAACTTGACCGTATCAACGATAGTTACATCTTTTCCAGCTTCAATCTCTTTTTTGCCGTCTTTGTCCGTAGCCGTCGTATGAATTTTGATGATACGCTCTGTGATAAGCACCGTCTGTCTGTCGTCCTCAATGTCCTTGTGTTTGCGTACTGCTTTACATATTCAATAGATAACGCAACGTCGGCTATCTGGTCGGCACTCATACGTGAACTAGCGTCAGCTCTGGTCTTATATCCATTTTTAAAATCGGTGTTGATGTCAATACAATAAGCGTCCTCGCCCTCAACTTTCATGTGTCCCTCATTGAATGTAGAACCAATCGAACCGTCATTCATTACTTTTTCAACGATACCGACACGCTCATCACTTTCCGTCCAATACTGTGTATCAGACGCATAAACTGCCGTACTCGGTAAAGCAGTAACGACAGTCGCAAAGGCAAGGAAGCCCGTACACAATCGTTTTAATATCTTTTTCATAATTCTAAATGCTCCTTTCATTTTGTTTTTGGGTAAAAAAATAGACGCTCAATTTTGAACGTCTTTTAACAAAAAAAGAATACCGTTTTATAGGTATTCTCTAATCTATATGTTATTCAATTTTATTGTAAAGATTGTAAAAAGTCGTTTGTTGCTGTTATGCGACTTTTAGCTGGTGTCCCAATGTTACATTACCATCTCTAAACGGATGGATCATATTAATCTCACCCAGATAATAGGCTAGTCTCTCGCTCATTTCTTCCTTATCGGTTATGTCAGCTAAAAAATTTTCCTTTTTCAGCTTACGATACAAATCATCAAACTGGCTTTCGATAAACTGCACCAAACAGAAAACGGTTCCTTTGGAAATATCAACCGTTCTCGTCTTGCCCGCCCAAGAATATACATCACTGAATAAATGCTTATGTATAGAACAAAGATGCTTAAAAGAGAAATCTCCAGTAACGCCTTGACCTACAAGTTCTGCCTGGCGTACTGCCGAATAGTCTCTTTCAGCCTCGTGCAATGTATCTAAATCTCTTATATCCAGTTTATTCTTTAATACATTTGTGCCCGGATAACAGTACTTAGCATCCTGTTCATCATCATAGAAATAATCATACTCTTGATCCTTCAACCTGCTTCTTGGATACTCTGTATTTCTTATTTAATTCTGAAATTGCATCTGCTGCAGAGACTTTCTTGGTTAAGACATTTCTTACTCTTTGACGACATTCTGCATCAAACGGCATGCTTTCCATTTTAAAACTGGATTCAATACTGCTTACTCTTCTATCAACTGTCATACGCGTATCCTTTCTCCTTTCCCTTTCGCAGAAAGGTATTTGTTCTTCTATAGTATACCACAAAACGCCACATCTATACTAGAAATTTCCGTATTATGAAGAGCGAACATATAACCTTCTCCGATATCATTATCATTTCATAGTTACCACTCATTACATTTTAGGTGCTTACCACTCAGACTTACCACTTTTCTTACCACTTTATACCACTGTGATACGATATTTTGCGATATTTTACGAGGTTTGCAAGCTAATCACCAAACACCTTCCAACCCTTGTAAATCAAGCATTTCCGCCACTTTCAGCCGCTTACTTTTCATCACGAACGCTTAGCGTTCGTCTACCACCTGGAAGATAAAAAACTTCAGATAATAGCTCTCTGGCACATTCGCCGAATTTGCCCAGAGAATCGGATGATCCGGTGCCTGCGTTCTGAATTCTACCTGCCGGAGTCTCCTGTGCGTCGCCTTTGCTGCTTCTTTCACGGTCTTCTCCAAAAGTTCCTGTGTCATAAAGTGTGAACACGAACAGGTGGCAAGATAGCCGCCGTCCTTCACAAGCTTTAGGCCTTTCATGTTAATCTCACGATAACCTTTAATTGCATTTTTCGTCGCCTGACGCGACTTCGTGAATGCCGGCGGATCAAGAATCACGACGTCGTACTGCTCGCCGTTCTGCGCCAGCTTCGGCAGTTCATCCAGCACATTGGCACAGCGGAACTGCACCGTGTCCTCCAGTCCGTTCCGGCGCGCATTTTCCCTCGCCTGCTCCACGGCATACCCGGAGATATCAAGTCCCGTGACCGCTGCGGCGCCCGCAATTCCTGCATTTAAGGCAAACGTTCCCATGTGGGTAAAACAGTCCAGAACCTTTTTCCCTTTACAGATCCGCTGCATGGCAAGACGATTATACTTCTGATCCAGGAAAAATCCGGTCTTCTGTCCGTTCACAACGTCTACCATATAATGGACGCCATTCTCCACAATCTCCACATTCGTGTCAAACTCTGCTCCGATAAATCCCTTTACCTTCGGCAAGCCTTCCTTCGTGCGCTCGTTCGCATCGCTTCTCTCGTAAACGCCACGAATGCAGATCCCGTCCTGCGCAAGTGTCTCCTTTAAAAGTTCCACGATCGTCTCCTTGAACTGCTCCATTCCAAGCGCCAGACACTCCACGACCAGAACGTCCTCATATTTATCTACAACCAGCCCCGGCAGGAAATCCGCCTCCCCGAAAATCACACGGCAGGAGGAGGTGTCCACCGTCGTCTTGCGGTAATCCCATGCATTCTGCACACGCATCTGCAAAAATGCGCGGTCTATTTCCTGATCGATCTTTCTCGTCAGCATCCGGACACGGATCTTAGAATTGACGTTGATAAAACCTCTTCCCATCGGATAACCGTCAAAATCGTGTACCAGCACCACTTCGCCGTTCTCAAATGTTCCGGTCACCGTGTCGATCTCATTGTCGAACACCCACATTCCTCCGGCTTTGATGGTTCTTCCCTCACCTTTTTTTAATGTAACAATCGCGCTCATAGGTTCCTCCTTTTTTATTCTGTCTTTTCCGGTCGGTTTACAATATAAATTCCCATACATACCAGCACCAGCGCTGCCACCGACATCACACTTAAGCTGCCTGTCTCTCCGAGCAGAATTGCAGACAGGATCACACCACACACCGGATTCATAAACCCAAAGACTGCAACCTTAGACACCGGATTATATTTTAATAAAATGCTCCACAGCGAATATGCCACCGCAGAAATCATCGCCATATAGAGCAGCAGCAAGACACCTTTTCCCGTCCATACGGTCAGTCTTCCGCCAGCCGCATAGCCGCAGAGCATCATAATAAGACCGCCGATCAGAAACTGCCAGCCACTTAAGGCAACTGGATTCTCGTCCTTTGAAAAAATCTTCATACAGGCAGAGGAAAAAGCATATGCGACTGCCGACAGGAAAATAAAGCCCTCGCCAAGAAACGTGAAGCCGAGGTCAAGACCGCCTCCCGTCAGATTCACGAGCACTACTCCCGCAAATCCAATAATGCTTCCGATGATTTTTCTTCCATTCAATGTCTCCTGGTGAAACAGAAGACTTGCCACAAGGATGGCACAAAACACATTCACACCCTCGATGATCGACGCCTTTACCCCGGTCGTCCGGGCAAGCCCGATGTAGAAAAACAGATATTGCAGTACCGTCTGCATCATGCAGAGAATCAGCACTTTTCCCCATGATGTTCTCCCCGGAATCAATATCTTTTTGCCCGCTGCGCTCCCGAGCAGAATGGCAAGCACGCCCGCGAGCGAAAACCGGCATCCTGCAAACAGAATCTGCGATGCGACATCCTCCGCCCCGACCGCAAACATCCCGTATCCGATCTTGATGCAGGGATACGCACTTCCCCACAGCGTGCAGCAGATCAGTGCTCCCAGCCACACAACGATCGTCTTCTGCATAAATTGTTCTTTTTGTCTCATTTATCTGTATACTCCGTTTCCATCTGTCCTTCCGTCCGCCCTGCAGACATAACCACCGCTCATTTTAGCACAGAACCTTCCATCTTGCCACGACAATTTATTTTCCTGTTTGCCTGCCATCCCCCGCTGCGTTATACTTAGGATAGAAGTTATCACGCACGGGGCAGCGGCATATCACTGCCTCCCACAAAGGAGAAACTATGGCAACTATCAGTTTATGTATGATTGTAAAAAATGAGTCCGCAGTGCTGGCGCGCTGTCTGGACAGCATCGCCGATCTCATGGACGAGATCATCATTGTAGACACCGGCTCCACCGACAACACGAAAGAAATTGCCGCACAGTACACCTCGCGGATCTACGATTTCAAATGGACCAGCGACTTTTCCGCCGCACGCAATTTTTCCTTTTCCAAAGCAACGATGGAATATATCTACACCGCCGACGCCGATGAAATTCTTGACGACGCAAACCGCGAGCGTTTTCTCCGTCTTAAAGGTGCCCTTCTGCCTGAGATCGAGATTGTACAGATGAAGTATGTGACGCAGGGCACGTTCGATACCGTCTTGAATGCAAAAAAGGAATACCGGCCAAAGCTGTTCCGCAGACTGCGCACGTTTACCTGGATCGATCCGATTCACGAGACCGTCCGCTTAACGCCAGTCACTTTTGACAGCGATGTGGAGATTCTGCACTGTCCGCAGTCCCTGCACAGCAAGCGCGATTTTTCCATCTTCATCAAAGCGTTTGAACACGACGGGCAATTTTCCCCAAAAATCCGCACCATGTATGCCAAGGAGCTTTTAAAAACGGGCGACAAAAAGGATTTTACTGATGCAAAACCAATCTTCCAGCTCATTTTCGACAATGACCCGGCAGATGATGCCCGAAAGGAAGCTGCCTGCGTCCTCGCCCGGATTTACCGCATGGAGGATAACAAGAACGAATTTTTCAAGCTGACCATGAAGGACATGCTCACCACACCGTGCGCAGAAATCTGCTACGAACTGGGAACCTATTTTGTGGGACAGCGCGACTACGCGGAAGCGGTTCTCTGGTTCTACAATGCCGCCTACGAGACGGAAAGCATCCTGGACGTTCACACAAGCGGGGATCTTCCGCTGCTCGGTCTCGTCGAATGTTACGAGACGCTCCTCGCCGGGGAGGAAGCCAAAATTCCTTCCGACACAGCGCTTACCATCCAGTATGAAATGATGCTCGACAAATACCGGGAGGCTTCCAGAGACTGGCGGATGCCGGAGGAAACCTGATCTTACAAATCTCCAGAAATACGCTCCGGCAGGGCTTGTAAAATACAACATAAAGTGATAGGATGAAACTATGGTAAAATTTTAACAATCTTTTGTGTGGGAGGTATTTGAGATGGATTTTCGTGAAGAATACAAACAGAAGCTTGTCTCCGCAGATGAGGCGGTAAAGCTCATCAAATCCGGAGACTGGGTAGATTACGGCTGGTGCACCAACACCGTTGACGCACTGGATCAGGCTCTCGCAAAGCGCACCGACGAACTGACAGACGTCAAGCTGCGCGGCGGTATCCTGATGAAGCCGCTGGCTGTTTTTGCACGTGAGGATGCAGGTGAGCATTTCTGCTGGAACTCCTGGCATATGTCCGGTATCGAGCGCAAGATGATAAACAGAGGCGTGGCTTACTACTGTCCGATCCGCTACTCCGAGCTGCCGCGCTACTACCGCGAGCTTGACTGCCCGGATGACGTTGCCATGTTCCAGGTCGCTCCGATGGATGCGCACGGCTACTTTAACTTCGGTCCGAGTGCCTCACATCTGGGTGCAATGTGCGAGCGCGCAAAGCACATCATCGTAGAAGTCAATGAAAATATGCCACGCTGCCTCGGCGGTACCGAGTGTGGCATCCACATTTCCGATGTCACCTACATCGTGGAAGGCTCCAACCCGCCAATCGGTGAACTTGGTGCAGGCGGTCCTGCTACGGATGTGGATAAAGCTGTCGCAAAGCTGATCGTCGATGAGATTCCAGACGGTGCCTGCTTACAGCTCGGTATCGGCGGCATGCCAAACGCTGTCGGTTCCCTGATTGCAGAGTCCGACTTGAAGGATCTCGGCGTTCACACTGAGATGTACGTGGATGCATTTGTCGATATTGCAAAGGCAGGTAAGATCAACGGTTCCAAAAAGAATATCGACCGTTACCGCCAGACTTACGCTTTCGGTGCCGGCACCAAGAAAATGTACGATTATCTGGACGACAACCCGGAACTGATGAGCGCTCCGGTCGACTACACGAACGACATCCGCTCGATCTCCGCACTGGATAACTTTATTTCCATCAACAATGCCGTGGATATTGATCTCTATGGTCAGGTAAATGCAGAGTCTGCAGGCATCAAGCAGATCAGCGGCGCAGGCGGACAGCTTGACTTCGTGCTCGGAGCTTATCTGTCCAAGGGCGGCAAGAGCTTTATCTGCTTATCCTCTACCTTCAAGACCAAGGACGGTCAGGTGCAGTCCCGTATCCGCCCGACGCTGGCAAACGGTTCCATCGTTACCGACGCAAGACCGAATACACACTATGTTGTAACCGAATACGGCAAGGTGAACTTAAAGGGTCTGTCTACCTGGCAGAGAGCCGAGGCTCTGATCTCGATCGCGCATCCTGATTTCCGCGACGACCTCATCAAAGAGGCGGAGCAGATGCACATCTGGAGAAGAAGCAACCGCTAGTTTTCCGGCGAACTGGTTCCCGAACCAGGGCAGCACATATTTGTGTACCGGACAAAAGAAACCCGCGCGAATTCTGATCCGCGCGGGTTTCTTTTATTCTGATATGTTTCCGGATGATATCCCGGCTCATCCCTCATTTCTCCGAAAACTGAACTTTATCGCTGTAATGTCTTTGCATGGAATTCCAATCCATAATCAATACATAGAATACCCTTCCATATCGGCTGCTCTCTACAATTCTTCCATGGTCAAGCACCGGAAGAAACGTCCCATCCGCTTTTCGCATATGAAAATGGATATAGTCATTTGAATGTCCGTCCTCAATCTGCTCCCAGATACTCTTCTCTATCTTCTCCTGCTCGTCCTCACGGATGAGATTCCGAAAACTGCTCTTTGTGTACGCAAGCATTTCCTTCATACTCTTGCATCCTGTCAGCCGGATCAGTTCACAATTTGCAAAAAAGATTTCATCGTCTGTCTTGTCCGCTTTATAAATAATGAAGGCTCCCGGGAGATTCTCCGAAATATCCTTAAGTGCAAATCCAAGCTGTTTACGAATTTCCGTCTGATGTCCGTCCCTGTATGCCATACATCCATTCTTTCCCCGAAGCTTTACCTCGTAAAGCGCTACATCTGCACAGCGTATCAGTCGTGCGCGATCACTGGCACACACCGGATATTCCGCATATCCAAGTGAAATGCTAAATGTATGCTCCTCATTTTTGTAGGAAAAAGTCTTTGGATACTTTGTGAACTGCTGCATCAGCTCCTTTGCATCCTCATAGGAACAGTCCGGCAGGAACATACAGAATTCATCGCCCCCGTTTCGTCCCAGTACCGCATCTTTTTTAAAAAAGCTTTGCATGCTTTTTGCCAGGCTCTGTAACGCTTTATCACCGGCGGCGTGACCATACATATCATTGATCATCTTGAAATCATCTACATCCGTCTGTGCAACGATACAATGCTTCGTCGGGTTCTGTCTCATATACTGCTCCACCAGTTCATCAAATCCCTGGCGATTATAGATCCCGGTCAGGCTGTCAGTGACTGCAAGCCGTCTAAAATTATTTCGATTTTCCTCAAGAACCATCAATGCGCCCGTAAGTCCCGTCAGAAGAAGTACAATCAATGCACCTCCTGCTATCACTACGATAAAATACTGACTGTTTACCCAGCCACTCTTCGGCATTACCTCAAGCTTCCACTCTTCTCCGCCTATCTCAAAACTGTAGGAAACCGGATCAGCCATCTCTCCGCTGGAACTGTATACTTCCTCATAAGTTGACTCCCACGGGGAAACCGTTTTTGACAGCCTGTATTCGTATCCGAAATTTGAGAGCGCATTCACAGAATCTGCAAAAATATCCGGTACACGGATAATCGCTATGGTAAATCCCCAGAAGCGCTCCTGTCCGCTTTCATCCTCAAGATATACCGGATTGCGGATTGCAATTCCATACCCTCCCTGTTTCAGTTGAAACGGTCCCTGCAGAACTAACGTGTGATGGTCTCTTGCATATTGTGAGATTTCTCCCCTGTCCTTATCGTGCAGCAGATCAATCTTTCCCGTTGCATTGCCCTGTTCCGGATAGATTTCCGTCACCACACCCTCCGGTGCAATCTGTATGCTCTGAATATAATCTGCCATCATATTCTCTGCCACTTTATCAAATTGATCCAGCTTTCCGTTCTCACTGATCACAATCTGCTACAATGCCCTGGTAATTCCGATACCCTCCATGATATCCGTTCGCATTCGTTCTGCATAAGTCATTGCATTCAGCTCTGCTTTTGTATTGTTTTGCCTGCGCAGACTGCTTTCCATGCCATATACAATAGCCCCCAGCACACATATTCCCAGCAAAAATACGATAAACGGAACCATAAATTTCTTCTTTGAATGCTTCATATGCTTTCACCCCACATGCCATTCTATTACAACGTTCCAGCCATCCGGTCGCGGATCTCTACTCCGGTCGGTGTCCCCGCAAGCCCTCCTTTTCCGGTCTCACGGATATCCTCATTCATGCTGCGCCCGATACTGCGCATCGCGTCAATCACTTCATCCGGCGGAATCTTACTGAAGATCCCCGCCATCGTCATATCTGCGGAAGTCATGGCATTCACGGCTCCCATGACATTACGCTTCACACACGGAACTTCCACGAGTCCCGCCACCGGATCGCATGCCAGTCCAAGCAGATTCTTAAGCGCCAGCGCCGCTGCATTGGCAATCTCATCTGCACCGCCGCCCAGAAGATACGTCACACCACCTGCCGCCATCGCGGAAGCCGAACCGATCTCCGCCTGACAGCCGCCTGCCGCGCCTGCCAGAAACGCCCGGTTTGCAATCACGCCGCCGATTCCGGCTGCCACGTACAGGGCTTCCACCATACACTCCTCAGAAAAACCGCGCTCCTCCTGCACACTCAAAAACACTGCCGGTACCACACCGCAGGAGCCTGCGGTCGGTGCCGCCACGATCCGCTTCATGCAGGCATTGGACTCGCTGGTCTTCAGCGCTTTTTCCATCACTTTTCCGATAAAGTCTCCGCAGAGCAGCGTTCCCGCTTCCCGCGCCCGCTTCATCTTGGTTCCCTCCGTTCCGACGAGTCCGCTGGCCGATTTTAACGTCTCATCGTAATGTGCATCCGCAGACTGCATCGCCTGATACATTCCGCTCATCTGTGCAAACGACTCCTCTGCGCTGATGCCCTGCTCCACGCAGTCATCCTCCTGCACAATTTTCCAAAAAGGCTTCCCGGACTCCTTCTCCATCCGGCACAGTTCCTCCAATGATCGGTACATTGTCATCCTCCCTCTGTTTTTCTATCATCCAGACGGCTCGCACCGTCTTCCCGTCACATACGCTGCATCCTTCTGTCCACCGGATGTCTCTATGCTTCGAGCATGCTTAAATAGGTAACCTTTAAAATTCCCTCCAGATGCTCCAGCCACTCGATCGACTCTTGCGGCACCTCTCTGTCACACTCGATGACCATAACCGCCCTGGTGCCCCGGCTCTCGCGGTAAAGCTGCATCGTAGCGATATTTACCGACTTGTGCGCCAGCATCGAAGTCACCTCAGCCACATGCCCCGGCTGGTCAATGTTGTGCACGATCAAGGTCGGATAATCCCCGCTGAAATTCGCTGTCAGCCCATCCAGCTCGCAGATCCGGATCTGTCCGCCGCCTACCGACGCCGCAATGACTTCCAGCGTACGCCCGGATTTTCCGGTCAGATTCATCTTGACCGAGTTGGGATGTACATCTCCCAGATCAATCCCCTCCAGTGTAAAACTCATCCCAGACTCCTTTGCCATCGTAAAGCTCTCCGGGATTCTCGGATCATCCACCTGCATCCCGAGCAGTCCTGCCAGGATCGCCTTATCCGTACCGTGTCCCTTGCCCGTTGCCAGAAAAGAGCCATGAAAATATATTTTTGCGTCCGCAACCTCCTCCGCTAAAAGCTTTCTGCTGACTCTGCCGATCTTCACAGCTCCCGCTGTATGTGAACTTGACGGTCCTACCATCACAGGTCCTATGATGTCGAGTAAATTCATCCTTTTTCTATTCCTTCCTTTGCGCTTTTCGCGTAAAATAAGGGGTATATCCCCGATATACCCCCTTGTCTGCCAAATTCTTTCCTTATTATATAAGCATTGTACAAAAAAGACAACCTGTTTTTTTTCGGGAGAATATGATACACTGAATGAAATGCAACGAATCGGAGGAATCCCATGAAAACACAGAAGACTTCCACAGCAAATACACATATACACGCCGACGGCATCACTCATACGCACGTTGACGGCACCACTCATACACACACCGACGGCACCACTCACACGCATGCTGACGACACCGTTCATACTCATGCCAGCGGCTCCGTTCATACTCATGCCCACGGCTCCACTCACACACATCCGCATCACCACGAGAATACCAAGGCGGTCTTAAACCGCATGAACCGTGCGATCGGACATATGGAGGCCGTCCGCACGATGATCGAAGACGACAGGGACTGCAGCGAAGTGCTTGTTCAGATTGCGGCGGTGCGTTCCGCCATCAACAATATCGGTAAAATCATTTTAGAGGACCACATCAGCCACTGCCTTGTCGACGCCGTCGAAACCGGGGATGAGCAGGCCATCCGGGACTTAAACGACGCAATCGACAAGTTTGTAAAGTGATACATTTTTCATTTGGACATAGTTTGTTCATTTTTTATTCATAATTTATAGAAATTCAGGAAATCTTAAGCCTTTTTTATACATCTTCCCGATTGATTTTTGATGCAATTAGCGCTATATTCTCTTAGTATCGAAATTTAGCTTTACTTCCTTTTTACAGGAGTTTTACACTGGAGAATGGGCAGCCCGGCTGCCCACATATATTGCACGCGTGAGCGTATCGGTGTTTCACACCGCCTACAGTCATTTTGGGAGGGTTCTATGAAAAAATTATTTAACATTCTAAAAGAAAAGCTTGCACCGCTTTCCGGTAAGCTTCAATCTCTGAAGAGCATTCTTCCGCAGAAGAAGCCACACAGTGAAAAATATTATAAACGGATTGCTTTCCTTAATAAGTATTCTCTTATTTTCCACTTTTTATTAGCCTGTCTGTTAATTCTTGCCGTGGAGACGATTTCCAGACGGGACTTTGTGAGCGCTATAACTTTCATCAGCAATCACACGCTTGCATTCTTATATAATGCGCTGATTATCTTTGCATCTCTGTCCCTTGTCTATCTGACAAAATATCGTACACAGATGCGTATCTTAATCAGCGGTTTGTGGATTTTCCTTGGAACCGTCAACGGTCTGATTCTTTCAAACCGTGTCACACCGTTCAGCTACACAGACTTAAAATGTCTGCCGGATCTGTTCGCAATGCAGAACACCAACTATTTTACAGCTGAGGAAGCGACCATGGTCGTGTCCGTTGTGGTCGCCTTCTTTGTCATTCTTGGTCTTCTCTTTGCAAAGGGACCCCGTTATCAGGGAAAGCGCCATACCGTACTTGGTCCGGTCTCCATTGCCGCTCTGATTTTAATCGGTCTTCCTATTACCACACAGGCAGCACAGAGTTCCAACATTCTTGCTTCCTATTTTGCAAATATTGCGCAGGGCTACTCTGATTACGGTTTTGTGTACGGTTTTTCCACCAGTGTTGTCGGAAGAGGCATGGATAAACCGGAGGATTATTCCGAGGAAACCGTTGATGCGATCAACACTCTTGTTGATTCCGCCAGCAGCCCAACCACTGTTTCCACAGGCAGCGAGCCAAATATTATCTGTGTTTTACTGGAGTCTTTCTGTGATCCTTACGAAGTAAACTTTTTAAATATGTCCGAAGATCCGATTCCGAATTTCCACAACCTTGAGGCAAACTATTCCACCGGTTACCTTACCGTACCGGTCGTGGGTGCAGGTACCGCCAATACGGAGTTCGAGGTTCTGACCGGAATGAGCATGCAGTATTTCGGTACCGGCGAGTATCCTTATAAGACGATCTTAAAGCAGACGGACTGCGAAAGTATTGCCGCTGATCTCTCCCAGATCGGTTATGGTACGCATGTCGTACATAACAATACCGCTACTTTCTACAGCCGCAACAATGCTTTTTCCATGATGGGATTTGATACCTTTACCAGCAAGGAGTGCATGAATATCTCCCAGTACACGCCGAATGGCAACTGGCCGACCGATGATGTGCTGGTACAAGAGACTGTAAAAGCTATGAACGCGACAGAAAACCAGTCCGATTTCGTATATACCATTACCGTGGAAGGTCACGGCGATTACCCGACCGAGAAGGTTCTGGAAAATCCGGATATTCTTGTTTCCGGCGCCGCAGACGAGGCTTCCAACAACCAGTGGGAATATTATGTCAACATGATTCATGAAGTGGATGACTTCATCGGAGATCTGATCACAGCGGTTGACCGCCGCGGAGAGGACACCATCATCGTGTTCTTCGGCGATCATCTCCCAACGATGGGACTTACCGATGCGGATATGAAGTCCGGTGATATTTTCAAGACCAAGTACATCACCTGGAACAACATGGGGCTTGCAAAAAAAGATGCCGATTTGACCGCTTACCAGCTTCTTGCTCACATTACTGATCAGGCAGGTATTCATGAGGGAACCATGTTCCGTTATCATCAGACACAGACCGCTTCCGAGACCTATCTTTCCGGTCTGGAGGATCTGCAGTACGATCTGCTGTACGGCAAACGCTACTCCTACGGCGGAGAGGACCGCTTCCCGGCATCCGACCTTGTGATGGATGTTGAGGACGTTACCGTCTCCTCTGTCCGCAAGAATACAAGCAACAACACCTTGACGGTGTATGGTGCGAACTTTACCAAGAATACGAAGATTTTCGTAAACGGCAATAAGGTTCCTACCACGTTCCTGACATCGAACCTGATTACGACCAGTCTGGACAATGTGCAGAACGGCGATACCATTACCGTAAATATCCTCGGTTCCAAGAGCCTTCTTCTCCGTGCCGGTACCGGCGAGGTTGTCTACGAAGATCCGGATATTGTTCCGGAGACAGAAGATCCGACCGAGATTCCGGATACGACCGCTACCGAGATGAAAAATACCGAGACAGAAAGCTCTGAGACGAAGAACTCTGAGACAGAAAGTTCCGAGATGAAGAACACCGAAACAGAAGGCTCTGAGACAGGCAGCTCCGAAACAACCTCCAAAACCGACAGCTCAGCGGTTACTTCCGAAGCTGCATCAGATTCCAACAACTAGATGCTAAAAGGAACTGCCGTAATAAGCATACCGTACTTTACTTTGATAAGTAATATGATGAGAAACATGCCCCTGCGATTTCGGGTGGAATGCCTATGGAACATTCTGTTCAAAAAATGCGGCATT
>ERZ773164.2037-NODE-2037-length-17912-cov-10.386795_pt1 | contig 17912 bp, 20 predicted proteins | sample MGYA00511917_ERZ773164 | MGnify/ENA primary metagenome ERZ773164 (study PRJEB29015, sample SAMEA2737847) | human gut metagenome | biome: human gut; feature: human-associated habitat; material: faeces | place: China | collected 2012 ...
GGAATATGGTATATTACAGGCTGTGGGTATGACAAATAAACAATTAAATTTATGCTTGCAGTTACAGGGACTGATTTTTACGGTTGGTACCATATGCGTAGCTTTGATCATTGGTCTGCCGCTCGGCTATGCACTTTTTTCCTATGCAAAACATAATGGAATATTTGGAATGAATATCTATCATGTTCCAATCGTACCAATTTTTATTATGATTTTTTTGGTCGGTCTGTTGCAGATTGTACTTTCCTGCGTTTTAAGCAGTAATCTGAAAAAGGAAACGCTGGTTGAAAGAATAAGGTATCAGGGATAGCAAATATTGCTGGGATATCCTCAGTAGCATAGTGGCGATAACGAGTACAGCTATTGCAATTTACCTTGGGGAATAGATAAAATCAGTTATTCCTATAAATCTCATTACGTTGTTGCTGCTGGTACATATGGTTTATATCGGAATCAGATGTTATGTGAAAGAACGGGGACATTATTAGGGAATAAATAGGATATTGAGAAAACGATGATGTAAACTGTCGTCTTCTCAATTTTTTATATGTTTAAAATACAGCTTGATGAACTTGCCTGTCCTAAAATTTTAAAGACAGTTATTGCTGACGGAAAAGGAATTGAGGTAAATACTTCCAGTTACAGATATGGATTGTCTGATCTCACTCCGTCAAGGGATATTTTAAAATTATATTGGGAATTGGGTGGGCAAATACTCACCATCGGAAGCGACAGCCATAAACCAGAACACCTGGGAACGTTTATTAATGAGACAAAATAGGAATTAAAAGCACTTGGCTTCAAAAAGTTTTGTACTTTTGACAAAATGCAACCGATTTTTCATCAATTATAATAAATTTGATTAAGCAGCCTGTGTGTAATGAAGCATACAGGCTCTCTTACTGTTTGGCCTTATATGCTTCGCCCCATGCCCACATGGAATCCAGAATGGGCTTCAGGCTCTTGCCCAGTTCCGTCAGAGAATATTCCACTCTCGGCGGGACTTCGGCGTAGACCTTGCGGTTCACCAGTCCGCTCTCCTCCATTGCCCGGAGCTGGGCGGTCAAGACCTTTTGTGACACATTGCCAACGGACTTTTTCAGCTCCCCAAACCGCTTTGTTCCCGGCATCAGGTCACGCAGGATCAGCACCTTCCACTTGTCCCCGATGAGGGTCAGCGTGGTCTCTACGGGACAGGCAGGAAGTTCGTTCTTTGCTTTTGCTTCGATCATTTCAATCCCTCCAAAAATATTTTTTCAAGCGCCAAATTGCCGAAAACCCAGTAACGGCGCAATCGTTTCTTCTTGGTAACTACTCATTAGTTTCTATTTGGTAACTACAGCACAATATTGTGCTTACTTTACGAATTGTGGCTACGGTATTATTATACTGCCAGAGGCAAACGAAAGAAAGCCCAATCACCAAGGAGGTTACTTAAAATGAAAAAAATTCTTTCTCTCACGCTGGCTCTTGCCATGCTCGGCACGGCTCTCACCGGCTGCGGTTCTAAAACGGCTGCACCTGAAACATCCGTGGAACCCACCCAGCAAACGGCGCCTTACCAGCAGGAACAGAGCCAGACCGAAAAGGCGCTGGCGCTCATCAACACCTTTGCTACCGGCGATACGGACACCGCCCGCAGCCTGCTCTCTGATGGTTACATCCAGCACAATCTGGCGTACGGCACCGGTGCGGACGCTTTTATCGGTTCCGTGGAATATCTTGCATCCGCTGATGTGAAAACGACGGTGAACAACATCCGTGCATTCGAGGACGGTGACAAGGTATTCTTGCAGACAATTTATAATTTTGCTGGTGCCGGTGAGCAGGTCGCCTTTGACATCTTCCGCTTCGATGAGGACGGCAAGATTGCCGAGCATTGGGATGTGATGGAGACCATCGCAGACCAGTCCACCTGGCAGAATCAGAACGGTAAGTTCTAATGGTTACCAGGAGGTAACCATACCACAATATTGTGCGTACTTCGCAAGCCGTACAAATCGTATTACAATCAAATCACCAAGAGAAAAAACAAATTACGGAGGTACTTATCATGAACAAAGTCGTAGAATTTCTGAATGTCAACCCTGTGCAGTATCTTGCTACCGTCGGTCGTGACGGTAAGGCAAAGTGCCGCCCGTTTATGTTCGCTGGCGAACTGGACGGTAAGCTGTGGTTCTGCACCAACAACCAGAAGGATGTATACAAGGATATGCAGGAGAACCCGGAGGTAGAGATCTCCGTTTCCAGCCCGGAATACGCATGGATCCGTCTGCATGGCAAGGCTGTGTTCGAAAACAATATGGCTGCCAAGGAAATGTGCATCCAGAACCCTATCGTGAAGGGTCAGTACGGTGAGGCCACCAACCCTATCTTTGAGGTGTTCTATCTGGACGATGCGCACGGCGTCATCGCTGACTTCTCCGGCAACACTCCTTACGAATTCTAAAGAAATAAGACAGAATATTGCGATCTTCGAGGCGGGGGGCAGTTCCCCACCGGCGGTAAAGTCCGCAAGCCGAAAGGCATGATACGGTGAGATTCCGTAACCGACGGTATAGTCCGGATGAAAGAGGATAGAACAATGCCCGATGGTCTATCACAACCATCGGGCATTACACTATCCCAGAAAGGGAATGAAAATGATGAAACAGACATCTGTAAAAAAGACGGTGTTTATTGGAATGATGGGAGCTGTTTCAGCGGTATTGATGCTGCTGAATCTGTCGCTGCCGTTTGCGCCGGGATTTTTGAAATTCGATATTTCTGAATTGCCGGCACTGTTTGCCGGGTTCTTTCTGGGACCGCTCAGCGGTTGCAGCGTAGTAACTGTCAAGATACTGCTGAAAGTTCTTATGCAGGGGTCGGATACCGGGTATGTCGGAGAACTGATGAATGTGATGGGAAGCATCTGCTTTATCCTTCCTGCATCTCTGCTCTATCGCTGGAAACATACCAGGCAGGGAGCGATTATCGCCATGACGGTATCCACGGTTCTGGTCAGTGCAGCATTCATCTTTATCAATGCCTATATTGCGTTTCCGCTGTATTCCAAATTATACGGGATGCCGATGGATGCCATCATCAGCATGGGCACCGCAGTCAACCCCATGATTACCGACCTTCCGTTTTTGATGCTGTTTTCAGTGTTTCCTTTTAACCTTTTCAAGCACGGCGTGACATCATTTATCACCTATCTGATTTATAAGCGTGCCGGAAATACACTACGAGGGATCATTGCCGTACCTGAGCCGCAGTTTCGCAACGCAGAACATTTTTAGGAGAGATCAAACGATATAATGAATTGTGCTGCCAAAAGCATGACGATGATTATGGAAAGATTCCCGGTTGATGAACCCTGTCGAAAAGGCGCCCTTCTATGCAAGCGGCACGATCAAAGACAGTCATAGACCCGGTGGGCAATCGCTGAAAATTCTCGTAACTGTCAGCGGGCTGGAGATCAACGAAAACCAGCAGGTATTAAACCGGGACTTTGAACCGATTTCGGGCCTATATGCCACGGGAAATTGCATCGGAAGACGGTTTGGTGTACAATATACCACATCCATGCCGGGGCAGAGCATCAGTATCGCACAGACACTGGGACGGGAAGTCGGGCTGTATCTGGCTCGAAATCAGAAGGATAAGTAAAATGAAAGCAGATGTTCCATATTTGAAATCCCTCGTGGATGAGATTTTTGAGAAAAACCCTATGCAGTCCATCTATCCCGGTGATACCCGCAGTGCGTTAGAGGTGTTTTGCCTGTACGAAGCGGACGGCGAGTATTTTGATATCAGCGACCCGGCACACATTGTCCGGGACAGCTGCACCATTGGAAAAGAAGCACAGGAAGCACCGGGTTACTATGTAGGCGAAGGCTGCATCGGCTGCAAGCTGTGCTATTCGGTCTGTCCGCAGAAGTGCATCGACATTACAAAGAAGCCTGTGGTGATTGACCAGCACCACTGTCTCCACTGCGGACGGTGTGCGGAAACCTGCCCTAAGCAGGTTATCGAAAAGAGGGTTTGACTATGAACCAGAGTGAAAAAAGACAGTTTCTCATTCAGTCACTTTTGAAAGAACGCCCGGAATATCGGGATTTGAGTATCCAGGCAGAGTCGGAGAGCCAGCGCCAGCTTTTGCGGGGACTGATGAATATTCGTGCGCCCCGGCGTATGGATGCTGAGTTTCTGAAAACACAGGACGAATATCTGCAAGCTGAAACCGCAGCAAAGGGCATTACCGATATTGACGACCTGACGCCTGTTCAGCCGAGACTGTATCTCTGGCAGGGTGACATTACAACGCTTCGGTGTGATGCTATCGTCAACGCTGCCAACAGCGGCATGACCGGCTGCTATATTCCGAACCACCGTTGCATCGACAACGCCATTCACACCTTTGCGGGCGTGGAGCTGCGCCTTGCTTGTGCGGAGCTGATGAGGCAGCAAGGTTATCCCGAGCCCACCGGTCAGGCAAAGATCACCCCGGCGTTCAATCTGCCCTGCCGCTATGTGCTGCACACCGTCGGCCCGATCATCAACGGGCGCGTGACCAAAGCGGATGAGGAATTGCTCGCCTCCTGCTACCGCTCCTGCCTGGAACTGGCAGCGGAAAACAATCTGGAAAGCGTGGCGTTCTGCTGTATTTCCACGGGTGAGTTTCATTTTCCAAACGAGCTGGCGGCAGAGATCGCCATAGAGACCGTCAAAGAATTTCTCAAAAAACAAACCAGTGTAAAGAAGGTGATCTTCAATGTTTTCAAGGATTTGGACAAAGCCATCTACGAAAAGCTGCTCTGAGCCGATGGAACGGCTGAAAGCTGCTTTACAGGACAGTGACGCCGTGGTAATCGGTGCCGGTTCCGGACTGTCTACGGCAGCGGGCTTTATATACACCGGCGAACGGTTTGAAACATACTTTTCTGATTTTGCCCGGAAATATGGCTTTCGGGATATGTACTCCGGCGGCTTTTATCCCTTTGACATGCTGGAGGAGTATTGGGCGTATTGGAGCCGGTATATCTACATCAACCGCTATCAGGATGCGCCTAAGCCGGTCTATGAGGACCTTTTTAAGCTGGTACAGGACAAAGATTATTTTATCATCACCACGAATGTTGACCATTGCTTTCAGAAGGCTGGCTTTGACAAAAAGCGGCTTTTTTACACGCAGGGCGATTACGGCCTGTTCCAGTGCAGTGAGCCTTGCTGTCAGGAAACCTTTGATAACGAAGCTGTGATCCGCGAAATGGTCAAGCGGCAGGAAAATATGAAAGTCCCGACCGAGCTTCTTCCGTCCTGTCCTCACTGCGGCAAGCCTTTGACCATGAATCTCCGCTGTGATGATACCTTTGTAGAGGATGAAGGCTGGCACGCAGCAGCGGAGCGGTATGAGAATTTCCTCCGAACCCGCGCAGGACAAAAAATTCTATTTCTTGAATTGGGCATTGGCTATAACACCCCGGTCATCATCAAATACCCCTTCTGGCAGATGACGGCGAAGAATCCAAACGCAATCTACGCCTGTATCAACCAAGGGCAAGCGGTTTGCCCGCAGGAGATCAAAAAGCAGTCTATCTGCATGGATGCAGATATTGGACAGGTTTTGCATAGCCTGTCTGATACTGCAATTCAATAAAAGATAGGACAATACACTTGATGTTTCGTCCTTTTTCTTTTTATAATAAGAGAAAGCAAAAAAGTGAACTGCCAGATAAAGGAGGTTTTTTATGCTGAGAGAATGGATAGCGGCCGAGATGCCGGAAGAAGAGGAACTCAAAAACAGATTGGAAGCAGCCAGGGAGAAAATGGCGGTGCAGCAGCTTCAGATGAAAGAGAAAAAGGTGCCGGTACTGGTGCTGGTGGAAGGCTGGGGAACCTCCGGCAAGGGCTCCAGCATTGGACGCATCATCCAGAATATTGACCCTCGTTTCTTCAAGGTATTTGACATGGAGAAGAAGACGGAGGAGGATGCAAGAAAACCGTTCCTGTACCGCCATTTTGCAAAGATTCCAGAGGCGGGAAAGTTTGTATTTCTTGATTCCGGCTGGATGAACGAGCTGACAGGCGGGTATCTGCAGGGGAAACTTTCGGAAAAGGAGTACGCGAAACGGATTGAGAGCGTGCAGCGGTTTGAACGTCAGCTTACGGACAATGGTTATCTGGTAGTAAAGCTGTTTTTAAATATTTCAAAGAAAGAGCAGGAAAAGCGGATCAGCCGTCTGACCGATGAGAAGGATACGGCATGGCGGGTTGGCAGTTATGACTTATGGCAGAATGAGCATTATGAGAAGTGCCAGGAAATATTTTCGGATTATTTAAAGCAGACGAATCAGCCGTCAGCACCCTGGTATATCATTGATGCAAAGTCCAGAAAGTGGAGAGAACTGCAGATTATGGAGATTCTGACACAGGGAATTGACATTGCCCTTAGTAACAGCCAGATGGCTGTGCCGCTTCTGCAGAATGTATTCCCGCTGGAGCGGATGCCACTGCTTTTCGAGGTCCCGCTGGATAAGACCATTTCGGATGAGGATTATAAAAAGGAATTAAAGCAGCTGCGTCAGCGCCTGGGTGAGCTGCACAACCGCCTGTACCGTAAGAAGGTTCCGGTGATCATTGCCTATGAGGGCTGGGACGCAGCCGGTAAGGGCGGAAATATCAAGCGCATCACCAGTGCTCTGGATCCCCGCGGATACGAGGTGCATCCCATCGCAAGCCCAGAACCCCATGAGAAGGCGCGGCATTATCTGTGGCGTTTCTGGACAAGACTGCCGAAAACCGGTCACATTGCCATTTTTGACCGGACTTGGTACGGCCGTGTGATGGTAGAACGGCTGGAGGGCTTCTGCAGTGAAAATGACTGGAAACGCGCCTACCATGAGATTAATGAATTTGAGAAAGAACTTCATGACTGGGGCGCTGTCATCATCAAGTTCTGGGTACAGATTGATAAGGATACCCAGTTAGAGCGTTTCACCGAACGCCAGAATACCCAGGAGAAGCAGTGGAAGATCACGGAGGAAGACTGGAGAAACCGCGATAAGTGGGATCAGTACGAGCAGGCTGTGAATGAGATGATCGCCAAAACCAGTACGACCTATGCGCCGTGGCATATCCTGGAATCTGTAGATAAGAAATATGCTCGGATCAAGGCGATGAAGATCGTGGTGGAGGAATTGGAGAAAGCGTTAAAAGTGCGAGAGTAAAGTTGTAAAAAGATGTAAAAGGATATAAATGAGTAAACTGGACGAAACCTTCAGAAAAGAGGAAACAGCAACATTATGAATATACTTGTAATTGATGCGCAGGGCGGCGGCATTGGAAAGCAGATTGTCAGCGCTTTAAAGAAGCGGTACCCGGAGCAGTACATCACCGCGGTGGGAACCAACAGTCTGGCCACTTCGGCCATGTTAAAGGCCGGGGCGGATGTGGCGGCTACCGGAGAGAATCCGGTTATTGTGTGCAGCCGCAAGGCTGATGTGATCATTGGACCAGTTGGAATTGTGATTGCAGATGCCCTCCTTGGCGAGATCACGGCAGCCATGGCGGTGGCCGTGGGACAGAGTCCGGCTAAGCGTATTCTGGTTCCGGTGAACCACTGTGATAATTACATTGTGGGCGTGACGGATCTGAGTATGGCGAAGTTGATTGAAGGCGTGGTGACAGAAGTAGGAAAGCTGATTGGATAGGCACCGCTTGCCATAAAAGAAAGAATATGCTATAATTCTTCATAGATTTTGACAGCACGAAGCTGTCTGGCAGAAGCACGAAGCTTCTGATTATGAATTAATTAGCAGCAAGTGATTATGAGATGAACACCTGAATATTACAGGTGGTGTGTCAGTATTTTATTTAGAATAATGTATGCACATGAAGGCATACGGCCCTTCCAGGAGGGGCCGCATGCCTTTTTTCTGTCTTTACGGTGCTGTTTGCCGCGCCTGGGACAATTACTTTGAGAAAGAGAGGGCTTAACTTATGAACTTACAGGAATTTTTCAAAGAAAACCCGAAGGTAGCGCTGGCTTTTTCCGGCGGCGTGGATTCTTCTTATTTGCTTTATGCAGCGATGAAATACGGCGCGGATGTGAAGGCATATTATGTAAAGGCGCTGTTCCAGCCGCAGTTTGAGATGGATGATGCCATGCGCCTGGCAGAGCAGCTAAAAGCACCGGTGCGGGTGCTTCGCGCGGATGTGCTTTCCGATCCGGTTGTAGTTTCCAACCCATCCAACCGCTGCTATTACTGCAAGAAGGTTATTTTTAATATGATCATGAAGGCCGCTGCGGAGGATGGTTATACCGTATTGTTAGACGGAACCAATGCCTCTGATGATGCGGGAGACCGACCGGGTATGAAAGCGCTACAGGAGCTGCAGGTAAAATCTCCGCTGAGAGAGTGCGGCCTCGTAAAATCTGAGATCCGCAGACTCTCCAAAGAGGGAGGCCTCTTTACCTGGGATAAGCCGTCTTACGCGTGTCTGGCAACTCGTATTCCGACCGGCTGTGAGATCACGGCAGAGAAGCTTCAGAAGACGGAAAAGGCAGAGGATTTTCTGTTCTCCCTTGGCTTCAGTGATTTCCGTGTCCGCATGATGCCGAACGGCGCGGCCCGCCTGCAATTGCCGGAAAACCAGCTTCCGCTGCTTATGGAGAAGCGAGAAGAAATTCTGGATGAGTTAAAGAAGAGCTATCCGGCTGTGCTTCTGGATCTGGAGGTGCGCGGATGAACAGCGAGATCAGAAAGACTCTTGAGGCAGTAAAAAGCGGCGAACTTTCGGTAGATGACGCGCTGCTTGCCATCAAAAAAGAACCTTTTGAGGATATTGGTTACGCAAAGGTAGACCTGCACCGGGGAATTCGCCAGGGCGCAGCTGAGGTGATCTACGGTGCCGGAAAGACACCGGAGCAGATGACGGGGATCATCGGAGCGATGCTGGAACATGAGGTAAAGACCATTTTGATTACCCGCCTGTCTGCGGAGAAGGCAGATGTGATTCAGAAAACTTACCCGCAGATGGATTACCGCAAAGACGCGAAGATTGGTACCATTGGCCAGTTTCCGGCAGCAGACGGACTGGGAAAGATCGTGGTGGCAACCGCCGGAACTTCTGACATTCCGGTGGCAGAGGAAGCAGCACTGACAGCCGAAGCCCACGGCAATGAGGTGGTGCGCCTGTATGATGTGGGAGTAGCCGGGCTTCACCGGCTGCTGGCCCACATGGATGAGATCATGAGTGCGTCCGTCATTATTGCCATTGCCGGAATGGAGGGCGCGCTGGCCAGTGTCATTGGAGGCCTGGCAGACTGCCCGGTCATTGCGGTGCCGACAAGCATCGGATATGGGGCATCCTTTGGAGGCGTATCCGCACTGTTATCCATGCTGAACTCCTGTGCCAGCGGAGTTTCGGTGGTGAATATTGATAATGGATTTGGTGCCGGATATCTGGCAAGTATGATCAACCATATGACAGGCACAGAAAGCAAAAAGTGAAAAACTGAGAAAGCGTGACTAAAAAGTACAGAAGAACGGTTACGGAGAGGGGATTGTAATATGAAGACATTATATCTGGAATGTGGAATGGGCGCTGCGGGCGATATGCTGACTGCAGCTTTACTGGAACTGATGCCAGACCCGGATGCAGCTGTGGCAGAATTAAACGGCCTGGGGATTCCCGGTGTGCAGTTCAGTAAAGAAGCTGTGAGCAAGTGTGGAATCGGCGGAACCCATATGACCGTGAAGGTGCATGGGGAGGAAGAGTCCGAGGAGATGTTCCATCACCATCATGAGCATCACGATCATCCACATGAGCACGAGCACAGTCATGAAAGCGCGTGCCATGAGCATCACGATCATCTCCATGAGCATGAAGATCATGAGCACACCCATGAGCACCACCACGAGCACGCCCACGAGCATACCCATGAACACACCCACGAACACGGTGATGCTGGTCACACGCATCATCACCACAGCAGTCTCCATGATATTGAGCATATTGTCTGCGGTCACCTGAACATTCCGGAGCAGGTGAAGCAGGATGTGATGGCAGTTTACGGCCTGATTGCGGAGGCGGAGAGCCATGCCCACGGCGTTCCGGTTACGGAGATCCATTTCCACGAGGTGGGAACCATGGATGCCGTTGCGGATATCACAGCAGTCTGCCTGCTGATGAACAAGATTGCTCCGGATCAGGTGATCGTTTCCCCGGTTCATGTGGGAAGCGGTCATGTGCACTGCGCTCACGGCATTCTGCCGGTTCCGGCTCCGGCCACTGCTTACATTTTAAATGGTGTGCCGATGTACGGCGGCGCAGTGAAGGGCGAGCTCTGCACTCCGACCGGCGCAGCGCTGTTAAAGCATTTTGCCACCCGTTTTGGTGATATGCCGGTAATGAGGACCGAGGCGATCGGTTATGGCATGGGCAAGAAGGATTTTGAGCAGGCCAACTGCATCCGTGCAATGCTGGGTGAGACGGAGGATGCCGGAGACAGTGTGCTGCAGTTAGAGTGCAACGTGGATGATATGACGGCAGAGGAGCTTGGGTTTGCCATGGAAACGATTCTGGAAGCCGGTGCGCTGGAGGTTTACACCGTTGCGGCGGGCATGAAGAAATCAAGACCGGGCACGATCCTGTGCGTTCTTTGTCATGAGGATGCGAAGGAAACACTGGTACGGGTGATTTTCCGGAACACAACCACCATTGGCGTGAGAGAGCACCGCTGCAGCCGTTATACCTTAAAGCGCAGCTTTGAGACGGTTCAGACTCCTTATGGAGATGTGCAGAAAAAGCTTTCATCCGGTTACGGAGTGGCCAGGGAGAAATATGAGTATGAGGATCTGGCGCGGATCGCCAGAGAGCAGGGCATGTCCCTGGCAGAGGTGCGCAAAAGTATCTGATATAAAACGAGGCTGTGTGCGCAGCAGCACAGAAACAAAAAGTGGCAGCAATGTGGATGGGAAGCTGGTGAACAGTTAAACAGCTGAACAGAAAGAAAACTGCCGCGGGAACGGGAGAACTTGAGAGGTGCAGGAACATAATAATCAGGATACGATATTGGATGCCCTTACGTCTTACTGGACGGACCGGGCAAAGAGTTACAGTGCGCAGAACATTGCAGAGATGAATGACTGGCGCAAGGAGGCATGGAGAAAGCTGATTCTCTCCCACGCGCCGCAGAAAGAAGTGCTGCGGGTGCTGGATATTGGCACCGGACCAGGTTTTTTTGCCATCAATCTGGCACTGGCAGGACATGATGTGACGGCGGTTGATGTGACGGAGGAGATGCTGCAGTATGCCGGAGAAAACGCGGAGAGTTATGGGGCAAAGGTGGATTTTGTCCTTCACCGGGGCGAGTTTCTTCCATTTAAAGATGGAAGCTTTGACCTGATTGTCAGCCGCAACGTCATCTGGAATCTGGAATACCCGGAGCAGGCCCTGGCGGAATGGACGAGAGTCCTGGCACCGGGCGGACGTATGGTATATTTTGACGCCAACTGGTATCTGTATCTTTATGATGAGGAGCTTCGTGCCCGGAAGAAAGCCGCGGAGGCGGCCTTCCGCGCAAAATACCCGGTTCACAATTATGCAGGAAATATGTCAAAGGCACGGGTGCTGGAACTGGAGCAGACCGCTTATGCGCTTCCACTTTCGAAAGAAAAACGCCCTGAGTGGGATAAAAAGGTGTTAGAAAAACTAGGTATGCGGATGGTTGAGGTCATTGAGGACATTGGCCCTGGCGTGCAGGATCCGCTGGACTGGGAGCGGGACAGTCTGAATCATACCTTTATGATCTGTGAGGAAAAGCCGGTAACGGCTGATCAGGGATGAAAGAGGTAACGAAAATTGAAAAAATATATAGGAAAGCGGCTGCTGCAGCTGATTCCGGTGTTGTTTGGCATCACTTTTTTGTCCTTTGCCATGATGCGCGCGGCAGGCAGTGATGCCGTGATGGAACTCTATGGAGACAAGGGTGCGGTTGCTCAGGAAATCATTGATGCCAAAAGAGCGGAGCTTGGGCTGGACCAGCCGTTTTTCACCCAGTATCTGGCCTGGCTTCGTGGAATATTGACCGGGGATATGGGAATCAGCTATGTTTCGGGAAAAAATGTGTTTGATACCTTTGTTTCGAAACTGCCTGCAACCCTGTTGTTAACGGCGTTATCTATGGGCGCAACGGTTGTATTCTCTATTCCATTGGGGGTTCTGGCTGCGGTGCGCCATGATAAGTTTACAGATTATTTTTTGCGCTTTTTCAGCTTTGCGGGCAATTCTATGCCAAATTTTTTTGTGGCTTTGCTTTTGACGCAGTTGTTTTCTATTCACTGGAAGCTGTTCCCGGTTATTTCCGGCGGAAATACCGTGCAAAGCGCGCTGCTTCCAACGCTGACACTGGCCATTGCCATGTCTGCCAAATATATGAGGCAGGTGCGCGCAGCGGTTCTGGAAGAACTGAACAAGGATTATGTCATGGGAGCCAGCGCAAGGGGCATCCGGCCTGGCGTGATTCTCTGGAAGAGTGTATTGAAATCTTCGATGCTGACGATTATTACTCTGATGGCTCTGTCCATTGGCAGTCTGTTGGGCGGAACCGCGATCATTGAAAGTATTTTTATGTGGGACGGTGTAGGGAAACTGGCAGTCGATTCGATTACCATGAGGGATTATCCGATGATCCAGGCCTATGTTGTCTGGATGGCGGTGATTTATGTGTTGGTAAATCTGATCAGTGACCTTCTTTATCATGCACTGGATCCCAGAATTCGTCTGGGGGTGAGGGAAGAATGAACAATGTGACAGTTCGAATTCAGAAAAAATACTGTGACAGCGTGCGGATGCGCCTGTTTGTGTTCGGAACCCTGGCAGGGCTTCTGGTGATTGCTTCCGCTTTTTCTCGGTATCTTACCCCATATGATCCCTATTTACAGGATTTAAGCAATGTTAAGGCGGCACCCAGTGCCCTTCATCTTCTGGGCACAGACCGTTATGGGAGAGACATGCTTTCCAGGGTGATAGCCGGAAGCAGAGCCAGTGTGTTTTCCACGCTGCTGCTGGTGTCGGTGATTACCGTTGTGGGCACAGCCGTGGGCATTCTCTGTGGCTGGCGCGGCGATTTCACGGACACTTTTTTCATGAGGATCTCAGATGTCTTTCTTGCCTTTCCTGGCCTGGTGTTCGCGCTGGCGGTGGCAGGCAGCTTTGGCGGCGGACTGCATAACGCGATCATTGCCCTGGCAGCCATTTCCTGGCCTAAATATGCGCGGATTGCCCGCAGCCAGACCCTTGCCCGGAAAGAAACGACATGGATGCGGGCGGTAAAGCTTTCCGGCAGCGGAACGTTCAAGATTATTCTGAAACATCTTCTGCCGAATATCATGGGGCCGGTACTGGTGACTTCCATGCTGGACATCGGAACCATGATGATGGAACTGGCGGCGCTGAGTTTTCTGGGACTGGGGGCCAAACCTCCGGTTCCGGAATGGGGCAGCATGATGAGTGACACGCGAAGCCTTATGACCATATCTCCCTGGATTACTTTTTCACCGGGAATCGCGATTTTTCTTTCTGTTATGATTTTTAATCTTCTGGGTGATACGATCCGGGACTATGCGGATCCAAAGAGCCGGGGAGGAAACTAATGGTGGAACATTTATTAAGATACGATCAGGTGGATATATCCTATCGGGGAGAGCTGGCGGTAAAGCAGGTAAGCTTTGCGGTAGATCCGGGAGAAATACTTGGAATTGTAGGAGAAAGTGGCAGCGGAAAATCTACACTGATTAAGGCCGCCATGGGACTGTTGAGTCAGGAGGGGCTGGTCACCCGGGGCGATATCTGGTATCAGGGAAAAAATATCACAGATTTACCAGGGAGAGACCGCCGGAGACTGAATGGGCCGGAGCTTGGCTATATTTTTCAAAACGCGGGCAGCTCCTTTTCACCGATTCGCACGGTGGGAGTCCAGTTATACGAAACGATGAAGGAACACAGCCGGATCTCGAAGAAAGAATTTCAGGACAGGGCACTGGAACTGCTGGCAAAGCTTGGTTTTTCGGATGGCATGAGAATCTTAAAAAGCTATCCTTTCGAGCTTTCCGGCGGTATGCAGCAAAGGGTCGGAATTGCCGCAGCGATGCTTTTAAATCCTCAGGTCCTTTTGGCGGATGAGCCGACTTCGGCGCTGGATGTTTCGGTACAGAAGCAGGTGGTAGAGGAGATGCTGATGGTGCGCAGAAGCTTTGGCACCGCTATTGTCCTGGTGTCCCACAATCTTGGTGTCATCGAAGCCATGGCAGACCGGGTCCTGGTGATGAAAAATGGAGAGACCGTGGAATACGGAGAAACCGGGAAGATTCTGACAGATCCGCAGACAAAGTACACAAAGGAACTGATGGCAGCCGTTCCGCGGTTAAGGAGGAAGTAGGATGGAATCAATTCTGAAGGTGGACAATCTGTCAAAAGTTTTCTTGCGGGGCGGACAGCAGCCGGTTACAGCGGTAAAAAATGTCAGTTTTGAGCTGATGCCAGGAGAATGTCTTGGCGTGCTGGGAGAGAGCGGCAGCGGAAAAACGACTATGGTAAGTATGATTACCCGATTACTGGATGTTACAGTGGGGCAGATTATTCTGGATGGTCAGAATATCACAAACCTGCGGGGAAAGGAACTTCGCAGTGTTTATAGAAAGATGCAGATGGTTTTTCAGACTCCGGCAGATTCCTTTGATCCGAGAAAGACACTGGGGGATGGAATCGGGGAAAGCCTGAGAAATGTCGGAATGTCCAGGCGGGAGACCCGGGCAGAAGTGGAACGGCTATTAGAGCAGTGCGAACTGTCAAAGAAATTCGCCGACCGTTATCCGCACCAGGTCAGCGGTGGGCAGTGTCAGAGGGCGGCCATTGCCCGGGCGCTGGCTATTCAGCCAAAACTTCTGATCTGTGATGAGGCGACCTCAGCTTTGGATGTGACAGTTCAGAAGGAAATCATCGATCTTCTGAATCAGCTGCGCCTCGCGCAGGGAAAACATCTGTCCATTCTGTTTATCTGTCATGATCTGTCACTGGTGCAGCAGTTCTGTGACCGTGTGCTGGTCATGTATCAGGGAGAAATTGTGGAACAGGGGAAGCCGGACGATGTGATTCAGAAACCAGAACATGCGTATACCAGGAGACTGATTGACAGTGTTCTGGAGTTTGAATAATCCAGAGTCAGGAATGATACAGATAAAAATTATATGAAGGAGAAAAAGATCTATGAGAAAGGCAATCGCTGTATTCTTGTGTTTGGGGGGTACAATAGGGATACTGGCCGGATGCGGCAGCAGGGCCGGGAGCACAGAGAGTATAGAGCATGCAGCAGATACAGGTCAGGCAGCAGCCGGTACGAACACGGAACCGGCAGGCAGTTCGGATTCACGAAAGACCATGGTGATCGGAGATACGACATTCAACTCAGAAAACTGGGAAGAGACTGTGAATCCACATGGAACCTACAATGGCTGGGCCTGCATCCGCTATGGCGTGGGCGAGACGCTGGTTCATTACAGTGATACAATGGAGCTGGAGCCGTGGCTGGCAAAATCCTGGGAGAATGATGGAGACTGTACCTGGACCATTATCCTGCAGGATGAGGTTACCTTTTCAAGTGGACGGAAGATGGACGGCGAGGCGGTGAAGCAGTGTCTGGATCATCTGCTGGAGGTGCATGACAGAGCTCCGCTTGATACGAAAATCGTGGATATTCAGGCAGACGGGCAGGTGTTGACGATCACAACCAGTGAGCCGAATCCGGCCCTAATGAACTATCTGGGAGATCCTTATGGCTGTATCATCGATGTGGATGCCAGTGATTTTGAGAGAGGAATTGTAGCCGGAACCGGTCCGTATGTAGTGAAAGAGCTGGTTACGGATGACCACCTGACTCTGACAAAAAATGAAAATTACTGGAATGGAGAGCCAAAGATTGATGAACTGACGATCAGGACCCTGTCTAATGGCGATACCTTATCAGCCGCGCTGCAGTCCGGTGATATTGACGCAGTCTACGGCATGGCGTATGAGGCTTATCCAAACTTTGAAAATGATAACTATCAGTTTTCATCCGTCCAGACCTCACGTGCGTTTTTTTGCAGCATGAATATGACAAGTCCTGTGATCCAGGATGATGCCGTGAGGAAAGCCATTGCCATGAGCATTGATAAAGAAGGGTTCGTCGCTGCTCTGCTGGACGGTCATGGGATGGCAGCAAACGGAGCGTTTCCAAATGGCTTTGCCGGTTTTGGCGGTGAACATGTGAAGACAGAAAGCTATAATCCGGAAGGAGCCAAAGTCGTTCTGGAAGAGGCTGGCTGGGTGGATACCGATGGTGACGGTATTCGGGAGAAAGACGGCGTGAAGCTGGTAATCCGCTGGCTGACTTATCCAAGCCGTCAGGAACTGCCGCTGCTGGCGGAGGCTGTTCAGGCCAGTCTGAAAGATGTTGGAATGGATGTGGATATCAACTGCACCGCAAATCGCCGGGAATTTCTGGCGGATATGTCCAGCTTTGATATTTATGCGTCGGCTCTGGTGACGGCACCGTCCGGAGATCCTCAGTATTTCTTTACTACGAGCTGCCAGCCGGGAATGAACTATAACTTTGGAGCTTACGATAATCCGGAGGTGACCGCGCTGATTGAGCAGCTTTCTACGGAGTTTGACACGGAAAAACGCGCAGAACTGGCAATTGAACTTCAGCAGAAGATTCTGGATGATCACGCGTACATTTTCTGCTCATTTCTTCAGATGAATATGATCTCAAGATCCAATGTGAAGAATTATACGGCCCATGCCTGTGATTATTACCAGGTTACGGCGGATCTGGATATCAATTAGTTTTATGAGAGGTATTTTGTAATGTTAACACAGGAACAGATCAACGAAGACTGGACAGTCCGGTCTGACAATTACAACAATTATGTAGAAGAGGAGTTTGCGACGAACCGACCGGAAAAGTGGCTGGAGCTGATCGAGTCCCAGGCACCGGCAGAGCGCCCTTTACGGATTCTGGATGCCGGATGTGGACCAGGTTTTTTCTCTGTGCTGCTGTCAAAGGCCGGTCATCATGTGACTGGCATTGACGGTTCGGAGGGGATGCTTGCGTATGCCAGAAAAAACGTGGCTCATTATGGCGTTTCACCGGAACTTCTACAGGAGGATTTTGGCGCGCTGCCATTTCAGGATGGAACTTTTGACCTGGTGGTCAGCCGGAATGTGACTCACATCATCCGGGAACATCTGAAGGTATACGGGGAGTGGCTGCGGGTTCTGAAACCGGGCGGCGTGCTGCTGATCTTTGATGCCAACTGGCATCTTCCTTATCAGCCGGGTCCGGTGCGGGAGGAGGCTATCCGCCGGGAGCGCGAAGGCCTGAAAAAATATGGCCGCGGATACACCCACGATGGCTCCTATGAGTATATTGACAGCGAACTGGAACCGGAAAATTATAGAGTATTCGGAAAAGCCCAGCGTCCGGATTTTGACATGGGCGTATTAAAACAGCTCCCCTGTACGAACGTATCCTTTGAGCGTGACGTAACAAAGGAGCTTTGGAGTGAGAGGGAAAAATTCTTTTATGCTGCCACGCCGCTGTATATGCTGCGGGCGGAGAAAGTATAAATGGGAGAAGGAAGAGCAAGCTGTAACAATCTGAGAGACAGTCAAGAAAGCGTGAAACTCTTTGTGAAAACAGAGGTTTCACGCTTTCTTGTGTTTTTGTCTAATATCAAATGTGCAAGATCAGTGCGCATAACTTCGTAATTTTGCTAAAACGTGCAATGTTATCTTGCACAAAACGAAGTTCACAAAAAGTTCACAGAAAATTAGCACTCACCTCTTGACAGTGCTAATAATGCGTGCTATATTACATGTAG
>ERZ773164.2073-NODE-2073-length-17680-cov-3.911433_pt1 | contig 17680 bp, 15 predicted proteins | sample MGYA00511917_ERZ773164 | MGnify/ENA primary metagenome ERZ773164 (study PRJEB29015, sample SAMEA2737847) | human gut metagenome | biome: human gut; feature: human-associated habitat; material: faeces | place: China | collected 2012 ...
ATGTATATCGTCATTTTTTTATCTTTTTTCTTCTTTTTTATTTAAAAAAGTAAAAAAAATTACGAAACAGTGTTTCGTAATCATTCTTTATTAGCTATGATAAATTTCTTCATCTAACATATTTTCTTTTTTAGCAACAATCACTGAAGTAGCGGCATCTCCTGTAACATTGAGTGAAGTGACTAACATTTCAATTGGTCTATTGATTGCTAGAATTAATGAATAAGCAAGTAATGCTGCATCATTTGTATAACCCATTCCTGTTAGAATTGTAAAGAGAATAATAGCACCTGCTCCTGGTGCAGCTGGTGTTCCAATAGAAGCAATTAAAGCTAAAATAGCGATAATCGCCATAGACATAAATGTTACTTTATATCCTGAACTTACTGCTACAAACATTGCAGCAATAACTTGCATAATGGCTGTACCATCCATATTTACTGTCATACCTAATGGTAAAACAAAGGATGCTATTTGATCATGAACTCCTAATTCTTCTACTGTTGTTTTTCTATTTAATGGAAGTGAAGCTGCAGATGATGATGTTGAAAATCCAAATAAGGCAACTTTTGCAGCTTTTTTCATAAATGGTTTAGGATTTACTCTAGCCATTGTCATTAAATAAATTGGATAAGCAACAAATAAATAAACAAATAAAGCAATAATAACGGTAACAACATAAGCTAATGCTGGTTTTAATGAATCAATTCCATAAATAGCAAAAGTTCTTGTTAGTAAACAAAAGATTGCAAATGGAGCAAACTTATTAATAACAAATGTTAAAAATAAACTAATAATTTTAGATACTTCTTCAAATACTTTTTTCAATGTTTTAGTTTGTTCTTCTAAAGCATTCATTGATAAACCTGTTACAACTGCTAAAAAGACAATAGCAAGTACATTACCATTTGTTGTAAAAGCACTAATAAAATTATTAGGTATAATTGATACAATAATATTTAATGGATTAGAACCTGCTGTTCCTTGTTGAACAGTAATCTTTCCTGCATCAACAGCATTAAATAAACCTAAATGATAAACAACAGTACTTACAACCCCTGCAAAAATTAAAGCGCAAACTGTTGTTGTAAAGAAAGTTAAAATTGTCTTAGAAGATATTCTTCCTAATTTCTTTGTATCGGTAATTGTACAAATCGCAAGTGTAATAGAAACAAATACCATTGGTACAATAATTAATTGTAATGCATTTACAAATAACTGACCGATTATATAGAAAATACCAATCGCACTTGTTGCACCTTCTGCTGTAATATCTTGAAATAAGATATTATTAATTGTTTTCCATAATTCTCCTTGACCACTTGAATTTAAATGCTCTCTAAATATAATGCATCCAAATCCAGCAATTAAACCACACACTAATGCAATCAGCATTTTTTTTGCTAATTGCTTTCCATTACTTTGTTTCATAATTGTCCTCCTAAAAATCCCCAAATTGCCAATATTATACATGATTTTTCATAAAAAACAATCCCTTTTATTAAATATATAAAAAAAATACGATTTCTCGTACTTTAATCACCTATTATTTTCTTTATTTCTTCTAGACTAGCATCTTCTATTAACTTCTTAAATATTTGATCATATTGATATTCGGTAAGATCTTCAAGCCATTTTGTTTCTTCATTTAAATATTTGCTTTTAAAAAGCTTTAATACAAATTCAGCTTTAGCTTTTGTCTCAGCTTCTGCTGCTTTCATCTTTACTTCAACAAGTTTTGCATCTAACTCTTTTTTCATATCATCATAGCGAGCTAACTCATCCCATCTTGCTTTTTTTACAATATCTCTTCTTCTTTTAATATCTTGATGATCTATTAATACCAATTGATCATTTTCATAAGAGACTAACGTTTTATAATCTATGACTTCTTCTCCATCAAAGAACACTGTATTGAATAAAGAAGCAAATACTTCATTATCTCTAAGCAGTGTTCTAGCTGCTGTATCACTTGTCATTCCACTATGAATAATACTATTCCTCTTTCTTTTTTTATTTATTTTTACTACACTTGATTTATAACATACTTCACCTATCTTTTTGTTTCAAAAGTTATTTACAAAAAAATAGGTTCATTTTGAACCTACTTTTTCAAGTTTTGTTTAGCTTGTTTCATACGTGTTTTACATTCATACATATTTTTATCTGCTTGATTCAATAATACTTTTAAATTAGCTTCTTGATAATTAATAGAAAGTGCATATCCATAAGCAAATTCAATATATATTTGTTTACTTAATTCATTATAACGATTTGCTTCATCTTGAACCTTTTTAATAATAGATTTCACTTCATCTTCACTTACATCATTTAATAAAGCAATAAACTCATCTCCACCATATCTTCCTACAAAATACTTTTCTGGAATAGATGTTCTTATAATATGAGCAAAATTCATAATAAGTGTATCTCCAGCAATATGACCTAATGTATCATTTACTTCTTTTAAATCATTTAAATCAAAAATAATCATTGCTGTTGGCTTTTCAAATTGATGATATTCTATTAAAAGTTCTTCCACACGACTTCTATTTGGAAGTCCTGTATGTAAATCAATATAAGCTAACTTATTAAGTTCTTTATTCTTTTTCATGAGAACAACCGCAGAAATAGACTCTCTGATAATGATACAAATTATTAATGTACAAGTAACAATAAGTCCTTTTTCAATCATATCAAGTTGAGAAGCACAATATTGAGAATACTCTTCAGCAGCACTTACTGTTTCATCAGCAAGATAAAAATAATTCTCACTCATTTCAATAATATTTGTATTTTCATAACCGTCTTCTCTTACTTTTTGAATTTCTTCTTTTAAAGAAATCCATGATTTATTCAATTCAACTAATTTCTTTTGATATTTTTGATCATTTAACTTTGTGAGTTGATATTTTCCTCCGCCATCCATCAAACCATCAAAAATATTATCTAAATACCTTATTAAACTATTATTCTTATTACCTGATATTTCTAACTTAATTTCTCTTTGTGTCGCTCCTCGAATAATGCCTGCATAGTTAATAACTCTTGCATTTCCTTGTATCTTATTAACATCATTCATCATAAAAATAGTCAAAATTACTAAAATTATAATTAAAAAACCTTGTAAAAATCTTTCAATCATTTTATTTTTACTTCGTTTTAACTTCATCCGGTTTATCTCTTCTCTTAAACAATTTTATCTTATCTATTTACATCATACATTCTTTTAGTTTATCAGGTATAGCTTCTATTAGATAAGTAACAATATCTTCTTTAGAAATAGGCATATCATTTAAAACCCATTCTACAGTCATATCTACAGAACCTCTACAATACATTTTAAGTAAAAAATCTATATCAGAAGATAATGTTTTTCCTGTATTTTTATGTATATATTCTTTATAAAAATCATAAATACAACAAAAATCATAATGAATAAGATTATTATAATCATTAGATTTAAAAGCTTCTTTAAAGAAGGCATGTTCTTGTTCAATAAAAGCAAACTTTAAATTTAAGGCTTCTTGTAAAGTACCACCTTGATTCATTTCTTCAAATGATTTTAAAACTAATTTTTCAAAATACCAATTAACTAAATCATATTTATCTTGAAAATGTCGATAAAATGTTTGTCTGGTTTTTCCTGCTGTTGAAACAATATCTGTTACAGTAATTTTATCTAAAGGCTGTTTTTTTATTAAGCTTTTGATTGCTTTAGCAAACAAAAATAAAGTTTCTTCGTTTTTCATAATAGACCTCTATAATAAATAATCATATTTTTCTATTTCATCAGTTTGTGCTAAAACAAGGAAAGTATCATTTAATTCTATTTCTAAATTAGGATCTACAGGAACTTCTAACTTATGTGTATGAGGATTTCGTTTACCTAAAACATTGATACTATAAAGTTTTCTTAAATCTAGTTGTGATAATGTTTTTCCTACCCATGCTTGAGGTACTTTCATTTCAACAATACAATTTTCTTCATCTAATTCAATTAAATCTTTAATATTTTTTCGAAGTAATGTTCTTGCTACTTTTTCTCCCATTTCTTTTTCAGGACGGACAACATAATCAGCACCTATTTTTTCTAAAACAACTTTAAAACGTTTGTTTTTAGCTTTAACAATAACATAAGGTACTCCCAGTTCTTTTAGATTCATTGTAGCTAAAATACTATCTTCTAATCGATCTCCAATAGCAACAATTCCTACATCCATATCATCTAATCCTAAATCTGATAAAAATTGAAAATCTGTGACATCACCAATAACTGCTTTTGTCGCAAAATCTGCCACTCTTTGTACATTTTCAGGATTTTTATCAATTGCAATAACTTCTCTACCATATTGAGAAAGTGTCTTTACAAGTGTAGAGCCAAAAATTCCAAGCCCTAATACAACAAATTGTTTTTCCATCTCATTATCCTATTAAGATATGTTCTTTTATATAGTTCACATCTTTTCCTTTCTTAGCGTTATATTTTCTTACAAAAATCAAAACCATCGTAATAGGACCAATACGTCCTATATACATCAAAATAATTATAACAATTTTTCCAACAAATGTCAGTGTTGGTGTAAGACCCGCTGTTAATCCTACTGTCGCAAAAGCAGAAAAAACTTCAAAAAGTAGATCAATAAAATCTGCCTGCTCACTTATTGATAAAATAAATAAACCTGTTAAAGCAATCGCAAAACTAATCAACATAATTGTTAATGCTCTTTTAACAATTTGATCATCAATTGTTCTTTTAAAAACATGAATATTTTCATCACCGCGCATTAATGCACGGACGTATAACAATCCAATAACAAAAGTTACCGTTTTAACACCACCAGCAGTTCCTGCAGGAGAACCACCGATAAACATAATAATAGACATAAAAAACTTCGTTGCTTGATGTAAAGAAGCCATATCTACTGTCGCAAATCCAGCTGTTCTAAGTGTTACTGATTGAAAAAAACTTGCGAGTATCTTTTGTGAAAATGGTAAAGATTTTAATGTTAGCGGATTTTGAAATTCTAATATGAAAATAACGGTCATTCCTCCAAAAATTAAAACAAATGTAGAAATCAATGCAATCTTTGTATGTAAAGATAAAGATTCTAAATACCTTTTCATTTTAAAATACTTAAAATGTTCTCTATAATGAATCAAAGATAAACGTAAATCGATCCACACAACAAAACCTAAACCACCAGCAATAATCAAACCACAAATAACTAAATTGATCCAAACATTGCCTACATAAGGAACCATTGAATTATTTCCTAAAATATCAAATCCAGCATTACAAAATGCTGAAATTGCATGAAATAAACTATAATAAATTCCTTTAAGGATTCCAAATTGTGGAATAAAAACAAAAGCAAGACAAATTGCTCCAATAAGTTCAAAACAAACTGTATATTTAATAACTCTTTTAATATAAATACCTGTTTCATTTAATGAATTTCTATTTAAAGCTTCCTGCATGACAATCTTATTAGCGTAGGTTAGTTTTCTTTTTAAAAGAACAAAGAACATCGACATCAGTGTTAAAAATCCTAACCCACCTATTTGAATCAATAAAATAATGACTATTTGTCCAAAAAGCGTATATTCACTAGCTGTTACATGAGTCACTAAGCCTGTTACACAGGTTGCTGAAGTTGCAACAAATAGATGATCTAAATAACTACTTGTTGAATGAACACTATGACTCATTGGTAAACTTAATAAAATCGATCCTATTAAAATAACCGCAAAAAAGCTAAAGCCAATTCTTCTAACTGCTGATATACCTAGTTTTTTATATTGTTTATGAAGTGTTTTTCTTTGCATATTTTCCCCTCAGTTCTATTAAAAAAAGACATGTTTCCATGCCAATTTAAAACAAATGATAATAAGCCAAGTTCTGTATTAGATAATCATTTATCTACGTTTACACGTCCTTTATCCCGTTCAATTCCGTTTTAAAGGTTCCCCTACCAAATTTGGGTTTCTGCCTTGCGGAGCTTTCCTCTTTTCAGCCATAGTTTCCTATGGAATTGTCTCTGTGGAGCCATTTATGAAGTTCTACCATAGTTGCCCTTAGGTTTTCCTTCTGTCGTTAGTTTACACTACCCTCACTTATTGATTCGTGAGGCACAAACACTACAATCATCGCAGATTGTGGCAGCCTGGACTTTCCTCTACTTCAATGAAGCAGCGATTATCTGTCATTTGTTATTTATTTTGAAATACTGCTTTTTCTAATAATGATAATCTTTTTAAGATATCTACATTGGAAGAAACATTATCTTCTAATGCTCTTAAGTTATCATCTTGTAAAGCTTTTTCTCTTTCTAATCGAGCTATCATAGCTTTTTGATCAGCAAGACGTCTTTCAAGCTGTTCTATTCTATCATAAGAATTGTTCAATAGTCCAGCAAAAGCTTCATAATCTTTTACAACTTGATCTAAGAAGTGATCAACCTCATCCGCATTGTACCCTTTAAAATCAACTTTAAATTCTTTACTGACAATTTTTTTTGGACTTAATACGACTTTATATTCCATGCTTTTCAACTCCTTTACCTCATTGTACCAATTTATTTCCTTTTTTCAAGATAAAAAATAATTTCTTACTAAAGAGTTGTTATCACAAAAAAAATATGTGTTATAATACCCATATATATGCAAATAAAAAGGAGTTTCTATGGTTAATTATCCAAATAAGAAAAAAAATAATCATTATACATCTATGATTGAAGGTAAACATAATACTGCTCACCGTGGAATGAACTTAGAAGAAGATATTAACTTAACAAATGAATATTATTTATCACATGATATTGCAGTTATTCATAAAAAACCTACCCCTATTCAAATTGTCAAGGTTTCTTATCCAGAAAGAAGTTCAGCAAAAATAGTAGAAGCTTATTTTAGAACCCCTTCAACAACAGATTATAATGGTATTTATAAAGGAAAATATATTGATTTTGAAGCAAAAGAAACAAAAACATTATCTTTTCCCTTTACGAACATTTCTTTACATCAAATTAATCATCTCGATAAAGTCATTCATCATGGAGGAATTGCTTTTTTAATTATCGCCTTTACAAAAGTGAATGAAGTTTATCTCTTAGATGCTTCTTTTATGGTAGAAGCATATAGAAAAAACGATCGTAAATCCCTTCGTTATGAAACAATAAAAGAAAAAGGTCATTTGATAAGGCAAGGATTTCTTCCTCGTCTTCATTATTTAGAAATTATTGATCAATATTATTGTGAGGTATTTAAATGAAAAGACAAACAAAAAAATTAAATTCAAAAAAAATCATTCAAGTAGTAACAATGCTTATTCTTTGTTTAATCTTAGTTTTTGCATGTATATTTGGTTATAGTGTATATAAGGATACAGCTACTTTTGATTCTAAAAAACTGTTATCCTCTGGAGCAAGTGTCATGTATGACAGTAATGGTGATATTATGTACACTTATGGTAGTCAAGAAAACGGTACACGAAAAAATGTGACCTATGATGACTTACCACAAGTTTTAGTAGATGCCATTGTAGCTGCTGAAGATTCTCGTTTCTTTGAACATAATGGTTTTGATTTACCACGTATTGTTAAAGCGGCATTATCTAACTTAAAAGCGGGAGATATTACAGGTGGTGGTTCTACCATTACTCAACAGTTAATCAAGAAAACATATTTCCCTGATGCTCAAAGAACTTACTCACGTAAATTTAGTGAAATTATTCTTGCTATTCAAGCAGATAAAGCTTTAAGTAAAGAAGAAATCTTAACTCTTTATTTAAATAAGATTTATTTTGGTAGAAGTACAAGCTCAATTGGGATTGCTGCTGCTACAAAATATTATTTTAATAAGGATGTAAGTGAATTAACACTTCCAGAAGCAGCCATGCTTGCAGGTAGCTTAAATTCACCTTATAACTATGATCCTTATTATTGTTTAAATAACGCTACAAAAAGACGTAATACTATTTTAAAACTCATGGTTAAACATGGTTATATTACTCAAAGTGAATATGACGAAGCAGTTAATACAAAGATTGAAAATACACTTTGTGCTTCACCTACAACCAATAATAACACACTTGCTGCTTATGTTGATATGGTAACAGCTGAAGTTAAAAAAAGAACAAAACTTGATCCTTTAAAAACCCAAATGAATATCTATACTTATTGTGATGTTGATACTCAAACACTTGCGAGTGCTTTAGGTAATGGTGAAAAATATAGTTATAGTGATGAAGATATGCGCATGGGTGGTGCCGTCCAATCAAGTCAAGATGGTCGTATCGTCGCTGTTATTGGTGGTCGTAATTATAATTTTGGAAATTATAGCTACGCAACAAGTAAGCAACAACCCGGTTCTTCTGTAAAACCGTTTTTAGATTATGGTTTAGCTTTTGAAAACTTAGATTGGTGTACTGGTAAAACATTAGAGGATACACCTTATTCTAAAGGTAAATTTACTCCTAAAAACTGGGATGGACAATTCCATGGAACTGTTACACTTACAAGTGCTCTAGAAAATTCTTGGAATATCCCAGCCATTAAAACTTATGAAGAAGTGACTAAAGAAATTGGCAAATCAGGCGTTACTTCCGCAATGGAATCAATTGGTATTGATATGTCTAGTGAAAGTAATGTAACCAATTTATCTTATGCTATTGGTGGATGGAATAAAGGAATTTCTCCAGTTGAAATGGCAAGTGCCTATGCAACGATTTCTAATAATGGCTTATATACTGAAAGTCATACAATCAATTATATTGAAGTTGTTCAAACTGGTGAAAGATATGAGATTGATAAAGAAATTCAAAACAATGCTAAACAAAGTGACTATTCCAAAGCTAGTGCTTATATGGTAAGACAAGTGATGTTAGATTATACTAAAAATGGTAGTGGTAATTACGCATACCTATCTGGTCTTTCTAATGTCGGTGCTAAAACAGGTACTTCTAACTGGGGCAGCAGTGCTAAAAAAGGCATGGCTGGTAAGAGTCGTGATTTATGGATGACTGCTTATACTTCTAATTATATTTGTTCTGTATGGATGGGATTTGGTCAAGAAGGTATTGAAAAAGGTAAAACAACCAGTCGTTATAAAGCATATCCTGGTAAAGTAGTACAAACTTTGTTAAAGCATCTACAAGGTAAAGGTGGAGATAAATCATATCCAAGTCAACCATCAACTGTTGTACAAGATGGAGATGATTATTATAAAAAAGGTTCAAAACATGAATCTCATGCTTCCGTAAGTGAAGAAACAACAGAAGAAACAACAGAAACAAATGAAACCCAAACAACAGATGATAACCAATCATCTCAAAATAATTCAAATAATCAAAATAATAATAATTCTAACAATAGTTCTAATAATAACTCTAATAATAACTCTAATAATGATAATAACGATGATAATACTAATGGTAATAACAATAATGGCAATAACACGGGTGGTAATACCGGTGGAGATAGTCAGCCTTCTCAAAATCAAGGAACCAATCAATCTCAAAACCAAGGAGCAAATCAATAAAAAGTCAACTTCGGTTGGCTTTTATTTTTGCTAAAATTTGCTTTTAATATACAAAATAAGGTATACTTGTATAAGAAAAACATGGAGGTATCTTATGTCTTCGAAAAAAAATAAAACTCAAAAGAAAATAAATAAAAAGAAAGTATTTATCGCTCTTACTATATGTATCTTAGTTGCTTTAATTGGTGGTGTGAGTGTTCTAGCCTATGGTGTCTATAAAGATACAGAAACCTTTGATGCAAAAAAACTTTTATCATCCGGTGCAAGTGTGATGTATGATGATCAAGGTCAAGTACTTTATACATACGGAAGCGAAGAAAACGGAACAAGGGAAAATATTACTTATGAAGATTTACCACAAGTATTAGTTGATGCTGTTGTTGCTGCTGAAGATTCTCGTTTCTTTGAACATAATGGTTTTGACTTACCACGTATTGCTAAAGCAGCTATGTCTAATTTAGTAGCCGGAGGTATTAGAGGTGGAGGTTCTACAATCACCCAACAATTGATTAAAAAAACTTACTTCCCTAATGCTGAAAAAACATATACGAGAAAGTTTAGTGAAATTATTCTTGCTATCCAAGCGGATAAAGCTTTAAGTAAAGAGGAAATTTTAACACTTTATTTAAATAAGATCTATTTTGGTAGAAGTACACGTTCAATTGGTATTTCTTCTGCTTCTCGTTATTATTTTGATAAAGACGTTAGTGAATTGACCCTACCAGAAGCAGCTATGCTTGCAGGAAGTTTAAATTCACCATACAACTATGATCCTTATTATTGTTTAAATAACGCTACGAAAAGACGTAATACAATTTTAAATCTTATGGTGAAGCATGGTTATATCACTCAAAAAGAATGTGATGACGCCAAAAACGTGAAGGTTGAAAACATGTTATGCTCATCTAAAATTACAAACAGTTCCGTTAATGCAGCTTATGTAGATATCGTAACAGATGAAGTAAAGAAAAGAACAGGATTAGATCCTTTAAAAACACAAATGAATATCTATACATATTGTAATAGTGAAACCCAAGCTTTAGCTGCTGCTATTGGTAATGGTGAAAAATATGATTATAGTGATGAAGATATGCGTATGGGTGGTGCTGTTCAATCAAGCCAAGATGGTCGTATTGTCGCTGTCATTGGTGGACGTAATTATAACTTTGGTAATTATAATTATGCTACACAAAAACAACAACCTGGTTCATCTGTAAAACCATTTTTGGATTATGGACTTGCTTTTGAAAATCTTGATTGGTCTACAGGACATTCAATTAATGATGATGATTACTATAATGGTAAATTTAAAAACTGGGATCGTCAGTTCCATGGCTTAGTAACAGTTGAAAACGCTCTTGAAAATTCATGGAATATACCAGCTATTAAAACATTTGATGAAGTCCAACAAAAAATTGGTAGTGATAAAATCCAAGAAGCGATGGAATCTATTGGTATTTCAATGAATAAAGAAAATATTGGTCTAGCAAGTGCCATTGGTGGTTGGTCTTATGGTATTTCCCCACTTGAAATGGCAGGAGCTTACGCTACTATTTCTAATAATGGTCTTTACACAGAAAGTCATACAATCAATTATGTAGAGGTTGTACAAACTGGAGAAACCTTTAATATCGATGAAGAAATCCAAAATAATGCAAAACAAAGTGCTTATTCAAAAGCAAGTGCTTTTATGGTAAGACAAGTCATGCTTGATTATACAAAAAATGGTAGTGGTAATTATGCTTACGTTTCTGGTATTAATAATGTCGGGGCTAAAACGGGAACATCTAACTGGTCAAGCAGTGCTAAAAATGGTATGGCTGGAAAAAGCCGTGATTTATGGATGTCAGCTTATACATCTGACTATATCTGTTCTGTATGGATGGGATTTGGTAAAGAAGGTATTGATAAAGGCAAAACAACGAGTCAATATAAAGCTTATCCTGGTAAAGTTGTTCAAACACTTTTAAATCATTTACAAAGTAAAGGAAGTCAAAAATCTTATCCTGATCAACCAGATGATGTTGAACAAGCAGCGATGGTCAAAGGTATTTATCCATATGTTTCACCAAGTGAAGGAATGAGCGAAGATATGATTATTCAAGCTTGGTTTAAAAAAGGAACTGCCCCTGCTCAAAGCGTTGATAGTGATGTCTTTAATTTAGCTGGACTTTCTTCATTTGATGTAAGTTTAAGTGGTCAAAGTATTACCTTTAACTTTGCTCCATATAATCCTGAAAACGCCGTTACCGATGAAAATGCTAATGATGCAACGAAAACATTTGGTAAAGTTGTTTATACAGTTGTCGTTCAAGATCAAAATGGTCAAGAGCTTCATCGAGAAAACTTCTCTACTTCAAGTGGAACCCTAAACTATACAGTCAATCAAAATGTAAAAGTAATTGGTTTCTATAGTTATGAAAGAGCACCAGAACGTACATCTAATCAAATAGAAAAAGATTTATCTATTAATTTATCAACAGTAAATGCATCACTTTCTTGTGATAGTGGTCAAATAAATGATGGGGCAACTATTTCATCAACCTCTATTCAAGCAAGCATTTCAGTTCAAGGTCAAGGTCATAGTGTGACAATTGCTTTATATGATCAAAATGGAAATGTACTTTCATCTGTTAACCATCATAGCGCTACATTTTCTAATTTAAGTCATGGACGTTCATATTCTATTAAATTCTTAGAATCTAATGGTTCAGCATCTGTTGAAAAAACCATTCATTTTACAGTATCTTAACGAAAAACCATTCATTTGTTTAAATGAATGGTTTTTATTTTAGATAATGTTATAATAAGATAGCGAGGAAAAAGAAAATGGCTATTGAAAATTATGAAACATATACAAAAAATATTCTAGAAATGATTTTTAATAATCAAGATATTGAACAATTACTACCCTATTTATCTAAAAATATCAAAGCCATGGGTTTAAATACAGAAGGTGTATTAACATATGATGATATTATTAATCATTTAAAGCAATACAAATCTAATCAATTTACATTCTTTATTGATGAATTTAATACAAATATTATTTATCAAAATGATTCAGTATGTGTAATTGAAGGTAGTTTTATTCTTCATATGGAAGAATATCAAGCAACAACTCAATATTTTTATAGTATTGTACTTAAAAATAATCAAATAGAACTTCTTCATACTTCTATAGGAAATAACATATCTCATGAAAAAGAAAAATCTTTTTCATTACCTATATGTTCTTTTAAATTAGATAAAAATCTAACAATTATCGATGTAAATGACCATTTATTAAATCTACTTTTATATCATAGTAAAGAAGAATTTTTAAACGATGTACAAAATCAGTGGATTAATTGTATTCATAAAAATGATGTTTATCATGTCATTGAAACACTTTCAAAAGACGTCTCTTCTCTTGAAAGACATCAATTAGAGTATCGTATTAGAAGAAAAGATCATAGTTATTTATGGGTTTATGATCAAGGACAATTTATTTTTAATTTACAAAAAGATGTGCGTGTTCAAAGTTGTATAAGTGATATTACGTCTATTAAAAATAGAGAATTAAATTCATTAATTGAAAAAGAAAAATATCAAATGGCATTAAAAGATAATTCTATTTCTATATTAGAATATCATATTCATGAAGATCGTATGATTATTGATATTTTAGATCAATCTAAAAAAAGAATTTATGATCATTATTTAGATTATGTTACTTCTTCAAAATCTACTGTCTTTGAAGAAGATAAGCAAAAAATAGTTGATTTATTTACTCAAAAAAGTAAAGGACCAATTATTTTTAGAGAACATCAAAGAAATTCAAAAGATTATTATGTTAAATCATTAGATGCTACTACTATTTATAATTCAAATGATGACCCTGAAATCATACTAGCAACAGCTTCAGATATTACGCATCGTTGGCATGAACAAAATACTTTAAAACAAAGAGCTCAAAGAGATTCTCTTACTCATTTATATAATTTAGAAGCTGGAAAATATATTGTTAATGAATATATTAAGCATCATCCTGGTCAAAAAAATGCTTTAATTGTTTTAGATATTGATCATTTTAAAGAAGTTAATGATACTTATGGTCATTTATCAGGAAATGAATTATTAATTTCACTAGCTAAGTATTTATTGTTTTATACAAATCAAGATGATATTGTAATTAGATTGGGTGGAGATGAATTTGTTATCTTTGTGAAAAATATTCAAAATGATTTAAATTATTTATGTAAAGAATTAATGAATCATTTAGATGAAATTACTTTATCTCATAATCGTCTTCGTTTTTCTATGAGTATGGGTATTTATGCATTTAATACATCATTAACTTTTGATGAAGCTTTTAAAGAAGCTGATGAGGCTCTTTATCATTCTAAAAGAAATGGTAGAAGTCAATTTACCATTAAATATCAATCATAAGGGATGCATTTCCCTTTTTTTGTATTATAATATAAAAACATAAAGGGGGAATTTTATGTCTTGTACAACATTATTAGTAGGAAAAAATGCATCCTATGATGGTTCTACAATGATTGCTAGAAATGATGATTCTGGAGCTAATGGTTTTACACCTAAAAAATTTATTGTCATTTCTTCAAAAGAACAAAAAAGAAAATATAAAACAGTTATTTCACATTTAGAAATTGATTTACCAGACCATCCTATGTCTTATACAGCAATGCCTAATGCGGTTAAAGGAAAAGGAATTTGGGCTGCCAGCGGTATTAATGAAGAAAATATTGCAATGACAGCAACAGAAACAATTACTTCAAATCCAAGAGTATTAGGGGCTGATCCATTAGTAGAATACGATGAAGCAAATCATATTCCAGGAGGAATTGGAGAAGAAGATATTGTTTATATTGTTTTACCATACATTCATAGTGCACGTGAAGGTGTTGAAAGATTAGGAAGTCTTTTAGAAAAATATGGAACTTATGAAATGAATGGAATTGCCTTTCAAGATCATGATGAAATTTGGTGGTTAGAAACAATTGGTGGACATCATTGGATAGCTAAAAAAGTTCCAGATGATCACTATGTAGCTATGCCTAATCAATTTGGTATTGATAATTTTGATTTAGAAGATGCACTTACTTCCAAGAAAAATCATATGTGTTCTTTAGATATGAAAGAATTCATAGAAAAATATCATCTAGATCTTTCTTTAAGTTCTAAATTTAATGCTCGTGACACATTTGGAAGTCATGATGATTCTGATCATATTTACAATACACCACGTGCTTATGATATTGAAAGATATTTTAATCCACATACATTTAATCATCAACCATTTGATGATGATATTCCATGGTCACAAGTACCAGAAAAGAAAATTACAGTAGAAGATGTTAAATATGTTTTATCTTTACATTTCCAAGGAACTGATTTTGACCCTTATAAAACATATGGAGATTTATCAAAAAAAGGAATGTACCGTCCTATAGGAATTAATCGTAATGACTTTTTATCAGTTATTCAATTAAGGAATGATGTACCTAAGTCTTTCCAAGCAATTGAATGGATCGCCTATGCATCAAATGTCTTTAACGCATTGGTTCCTTTCTATGGAAGTATCAGTGAAACACCAGATTATTTATCTAATACAACAGGTACTGTTTCTACAGATAATTTCTATTGATCAAGTCGTTTAATTGCTGCTATGGCAGATGCTTCCTATAAGAAATCATCTATTCATATTGAACGTTATCAAAAAAATGTTATGGCTAAAGGGCATCACTTAATAAACACCTATGATGAACTTTTACAAAAAGAAAACGATTTAAACAAACAACTTCAACTTAAACATCAAGCCAACCAAGAAATAGCTGATATGTTAAAAGAAGAAACAAATAAAACAATTTCACTTGTTTTAAACGAATTAAGTCTTTCAATGAAAAATAAATTTGAACGTTCAGACGCATAAAAGAGGTTCATTCGAACCTCTTTTAACTTTTATTTATTTTCATAAACAGCAATAATTTCACCAATATATCTTTGATGATAATCTTTTTGTGGATACCATCTTTCATCTAAAGATGAATCAATAAATTGTTTAGGATCAATCATATCACTATAAATTTTCTTACATACAAAAACCATTTTACCTTGTTTAAAAGTTGGTTGATTTTCTACTTCTTCTATATCAAAAGAAACTTCAGCAATTTTATCGCCATCTCTACCAGATTTAGAACCTAAAACACCTAATTCCTTTTTATAACCATCAAATAGAGTAACAGTAAAATAATCTCCGGCATCTACAAATTCTTTCGTATATCTTTGAGGTCGAATATAAACAGTCATTACATTTTTACCCCATAAATGTCCAAGTTGTCCCCAACTTGCTGTCATTGTATTAACAACTCCATCTTTTTTAGCTGAAATAAGTACCCAATGATTACTAATTTCATCAAAAGGATTAAACTTTAAATCTTGAATATTTACTTTTTCAAACATAGTATTACCCCCTAATATCCTAATTCTTCATTTATAACAAGCACCGTCATTCTACTTAACGGTTGCCTTGCAATCTTCACATAAGCACTACATATACGATCGTCACTTTGACAATCTACGCATTTTCCAACTTGAACACATGGTGTGTTCTTATGTAAACGTAATGCATTGGCTGGACATGATATGTTTTTAATATGTTGAATAGCTGAATCTTCATCATCAAAAATCTTAATCATGCCAACAATCACAATCACTTTTTTAGGACCATAAATCATTGCTGCTACTGATTCCCATTTCCATCAATATTATAAAGATTTCCATTTCTATCGATTGCATTTGAACTTGTTAAATAAACATCAGCGAGTAATGATTGATGAAAAACATCTTCAATTTCATCTCTAGAAAGACCTTCTTGATAACGATCTAAAAAACGAACAGGTTTATTTCTTAAATAATTAATAACTTCTGTTTCAAATAAAGTCATTGAACCACCAACACCTACTGTTTGATCATCTTTAAGTAAAGAATCTAAATAATTTAATAATTCTTGTTTGTTATCTAAAAAAAGTAATTCAATATGATTTTGATTAAATGCTTTTTGCATTTTTTTATTTTTTATTTCTAATATTTTTTGAATATTTTGATCCATAGTTATCTTTTCGATTCTTTTATTTTATCTTTACACATATCATATAAATGACATTCTTTACAATTTGGATTTTGTGCTTTACAAAAATATCTACCAAAGAATATGAACTGATGATGTGCTTTATTCCATCTATCTCTAGGAATAGAACGACAAACCTTTCTTTCAACATCATTTACTGTATCATCTTTTTTAGCAAAGCCTAATCTTTTAGAAATCCGTTCAACATGTGTATCTACAGCAAATGCAGGTTCATCAAAACCAACAGATAAAACAACATTCGTTGTTTTTCTACCTACTCCTGGTAAACTTTCTAATTCTTTTCTTGTTTTTGGCACTTCACCATTGTATTCTTCAAGTAAAACCTGTGCCATTTTCTTTAAATTTTTAGCTTTATTTCTATAGAGCCCAATAATTTTAATATCATTTTGTAGATCTTCCAAAGATGCTAAAGCAAAAGATTCAACAGTAGGATACTTTTTAAAAAGTGAAGCCGTCACTTGATTGACTTTTTTATCAGTTGTTTGTGCTGAAAGCATGACAGCTACTAAAAGTTCAAAGACATTTTGATGATTGAGTTCACAATGAGCGTCAGGAAAGAGTTCTTCAAAGTAATCTAATACTTTGTTTGTTTTTTCTTTATTCATCTTCCCACCAATGATAATGACTTTCTTTTACTTTTCTTTCTTGTGGTTTTTCATCAATATATCTTTCTTTAACTCCATTTTGAGCCCAATTAATTAAAATACCTTCAATATATCTTAAAGTTAAAACTTGACTTTTAACAGCTTCTTTTAAAGCTTTTAAAATCATTTCTTCACTATAACCGCTTTGAACCCACTCTTTAATACTATCAAATTCCATCGGTGTTAATGGTCTACCAAATTGTTCTTCAAAAACATCAATCATATTCATTTTTTCTTCTACTGGAGCTTCTTTATTTTCTAAAAGTTTTAAGACTAGTGTTAATAGTTTGAAGTCAAAAATGTGGGATATTAATAATAATGAAGAGTTGATTCATTATGA
>ERZ773164.2076-NODE-2076-length-17650-cov-28.274567_pt1 | contig 17650 bp, 17 predicted proteins | sample MGYA00511917_ERZ773164 | MGnify/ENA primary metagenome ERZ773164 (study PRJEB29015, sample SAMEA2737847) | human gut metagenome | biome: human gut; feature: human-associated habitat; material: faeces | place: China | collected 2012 ...
CTGTGCCTGTTGATGGTGAGGAAGTGAAAGAACTTCCCTTGGAAACTGAAACAACCGTTGAGTCGGTAGTTTTATTGCAGAAAGTTAGGTAAAACAGACATTTCGTTATTTTACGTCAAATGTAATAAAAACTGATTGTAGAAAGGAGCAGGGTAAGTTATAATGTAAAGGTGGTCAGATGCCTTTTTGGGATGACTATATCTATGGAATATCCGTTGCAAAAAGGAGGAAGACCAGTGAATACAGAATTGAAAAATGCAGTGAGGGCTACAGATAAGGATGCACAGTATGATACGAGTGCAAAGCGTCTATTAGGGCAGAAGAGCATACTGGCACATATACTGGTAAAGACAGTTGATGAGTTTAGGGGCATGAATCCCAAGGATGTGGTTGACTGTATCGAGGGAACACCACATATCAGTACCGTACCTGTAGAGCCTGGACTCACAAATACAGTCAGCGAAAGAAATGGTGAGAGATTGGTCGGTTTCAACGCTGAAAATCAAGACGTTAATGAAGGTCTGGTAAGATTTGATATTGTTTTTTATGTACGCATGCCATCCGCAGGTGGCAGAAAGGATGGATTGTCACAGATCATCATAAATGTGGAGGCACAGAAGGACGAGCCGAAGGGATACAAAATCTTAAATCGGGCAATCTTTTATGTAAGCAGACTGATCTCATCACAAAAAGAACGTGATTTTGAGAATTCCAGTTACGATGACATTAAGCGTGTATATTCAATCTGGGTATGTATGAACATGGATGAGAACAGCATGAGCCATGTGCATCTCACGAAAGAAGATCTGATCGGTTCCTATGAATGGAAGGGAAATCTTGACCTGCTGAATATTATCATGCTTGGGCTGGCAAAGGAATTGCCGGAGCATGATGAGACATATGAACTGCACCGTCTGCTGGGAGCATTGTTATCTAAGGAACTTACAATAGAGGAAAAACTAAATATAATTGGAAAAGAATACGATATTCCTATTGAGGAGAACTTCAGGAAGGATGTGAGTGTTATGTGTAACTTGAGTCAGGGAATAAAGGAAGATGGAATTGCAATTGGACGTGCGGAAGGTGAAGCAGGACTCATTATGAAAATGTACAAGAATGGTCTTACAGCAGAGCAGATAGCATCAGCCACCGATAAGGATATAGAAGAAGTGAAAGCGATTATTGCGGGGCAGGAACCTGCACTTGCATAAGAAAATTTTTAATGAAAATGCGAAGCCTTTGAGTTTAATGACTTGAAGGCTTCTGTTTGATAGGTTGGATAAATTAGTTACAGAAAGGTTATAAGTATAGGTGGGAAATATATGGATGAGAACTTGCAAGAGTTAAAAGATTCAATGAATGCGAGGGGGTGGTCTGTAAATGCAAGAATTAATTTTAATAAATTTATAAATGCAATAGAAACAGAACAGGGTTTAATTGAACAAATTCAAAGAATTCAATCTATTATTGATGATATTGTACTTAAGAAAGAAATATTGCAGTTTAAAAAATGCTTAGAAGCAGGAACAGAATATTATCGAGCAAGAATCATTAATACTGAGGATGATGACAAATTAGAAAAAGGGATTGGTGAAACTCAAGATAATAAGTTCTTGGGGTATAATGATATAAATTCAAGAGAACCTATTTTAGGAATAGGCGGCGAAGGAAGAAATAATATTGCGGGGGCATCTTATTTATATATTGCATCTAATCCAGAAACAGCTTGTATGGAGATAAAATCACAGTTTGGCGATTTGATTTCTCTTGCAAAGTTCAAAGTGCTAAAACCATTATATATTATTGATTTTGAGTCCGAAAAGACTTTTCAACGAAAAGAGACTGAGTTTTATGGAATGAGCATGGGTGTATTCTTTTCGCAGTTAATGCTTCGTTTTACCCAGCCGGTGAGGGGTGAAAATGCTTATCGGGCGACACAGATAATAGCGGATCATTTGCGAAAAACGGGAATAGATGGAATTAAATATAAAAGTTTTTTCACACCAGGAGGTGCTAATTATACAATTTTTAATTGCCATCCGTCTACAATAGAATTTTGTGAAAGTAAGGTTTTGCTACATAAACAAGCGAATCATTCTTTTTGGGATTTTAATAATGAAACAGAAATTATGTCTAATAAAGAAGGGGAAATGATGGCTTATGATAAAACAATAGCTGATGATCATAAAAAGCAACTATCACGGCGGTTTAAAAGTATAAAGCAATAAATTTTTTTGAATGAAAGTATAAGTGCAGATATTGTTGTTTTGTATACACAATTTTTGATAAGAAAATGAATTTAAAAGATACTGCTAAGTGTGTGAAAGTTTATCACATATGATAACGTATACTGCACGTGCGTCCGACCGACGCAGAATGTACTTGAATCGAAGGGGCAAACATGGTAAAATATTACAAAAGACAAAGCCAAAAGGAGGAAAACATGACAGCAACAGTAAAGGGTATTTTTAAAGGTGGTAATGTATATTGTTTAAACCAATTATACAAAATGCTCAGTTTAAAGACTGCAAAGGAAAGACATATATTAAGAGCAGTTGTGGAACGGGGAAAGGCGGAAGGATGGTTGTTACACATTGGGCGTGCAAAATATAAAGGTATATAGATTTATTAATTTTACAGCCGAAAGAAACATGAGGCAAAGGTCTGATGGAACAAGATGAATCAGATTTTTGTTTTATTTTGAATGGAGATTGATATTATGGCAGAATTAAGGGTAATTAGTAAATTTACAGTGACAGTGTTTGAGGATGGTACATATAAGACAGAGAAGATCTTGTTAGAGGGAGTAAATTCTCGAAAAATGATTCAGGGTAAAAATGAGCCCAGTGCTAGGATAGTTCAGATTATTGATACATTAAAAGAAATAAAAAAAATGTATGAGGAATACTATAGTGAAAATAAAGCAGAAGCAGCATTTTCGCTTATATATCCGAGAGCAGTAAAAGAGGTTGCATCAAAGTATAATGTTACGCCAAGTTCAGTGAATGATAAAATGACACGTCAGTGCCAGATGAAAAAAGAAGACTGGCTTGATATTGTGAAACCGTTCTTAGAGTGTAATGATACCTCGAGACTTAAAGAAATACTCCCGACTAAGATAGTGAAGGGAAAGGAAGCTGATTTGAAACATATTCGTCTTTTTTTAGAGCAGATGCAATAAGATGGTTAAAATTTTATAATGTCAAACGCCGTAAAACCGCATACATGGCATTGGAGTTTTATGGAGAGGACGTTTATTTATAATGTGAGAGATTGATTTTCATATTAAATATTTTACAATGGAGGGCTTGATCATTCGGGAAAGCATAGATTATATGAGAAGCCCGAAAACTGCTGAATCCTCAGCAGTTTTCGGGCTTTTTAAGAAGTCATGAATCATCATCACCTGTAACAACATCAATATGTCTTAACTTATTTTTTTTATATTCGCTATACCATAAAAGTAGGAAAAGTATTGATGCTGTCAACCAGTACACTATTTTAATAATTTTTTTCATTTTTCAACTCTTACATGATTCTTTAACTGGAAGTTTTCATCGTTGGAGCATAAATAGAGGATTCCCTCGATAAATCCAATTACTTCCGGAATTCCAGTCCAGCAAAAGCAGAGATATAAAATGCCCATGCCGGTATTCCCTAAGTAGAATTTGTGAGCACCTAATCCACCTAAAAGAAGACCCAGTACGCCTGCGGTAGTTTTACTTTTGACTGGCCATGCCGGATTGATACCGGATACATATACCTGCTGAGGTGCTGCTTGCTGAATAATGACCTGCGGCTGAGGCTGCTGCGTATATACCTGTTGCGCTGCTGCCTGCTGCATTACAAATTTTTCACCGCAAAACTTACATTCTGTTGCATTCAAATCAACTGGTGCCCCGCATTGCGGGCATACTTTTTCTGCCATAACTTTTTCCTCCTGCGTTTATAAATAAAAAATTTTGATGGATATGTCGAAACATATCTTCGTTGTGTATTAAAATCCCCTCGTCCTGTTACAGGTTGAAAGGTGATTTTCATATAAGTGTGATAAGTTTTTAACCAACATTATCATATGCCCAGTTGGCATCTAACAAATCTATAGTTGTTCCATCCAGATCGAGTGTCAGGCTATAGTGATCATTATCCCAATATAAGTAATAAGTTGCGACTGTTCCGCTCTCGAATGTTATTGTTCCATATTCGGAAGTATCTTCAACAAATGTCCCACTTGCGTCGATAGTATCTGTTTGTTCTGTCTCGTAATCGTAGTATGACATATGAAATGTGCAATTACCGATGTAAGACCCATCATTTTTTTGACCTGTATAGGTTAAATCCAGATCTACAGAAGATTCTTCATCCCAATAGGTGTAAGAACAGGTTGTTTCACGCATGTCATTGTCAGAAAAATAGGTAATATCGGATTCAGATGTTTCTGTGGCGGACGGTAATGCATTGGTTATGGTCTCCGCAGTATCTTCATCTACCAGTGTGTAGTAAATACCAAACACTTTATTATCATCATCTACATCAAGGCCGAGACACGCATCATATTCGCTTGTCATATATGTATTTCGTGTACCGCCTTCAGTTTCAGAGGAATCTATAAGGGTGTAATCAGAAACGAGATCATCCAAATCATCTAAGGGGATATTAATGCTATAACCCATAAACGTATTATCTGCGTCATATTGATTGATCATCAATGAATATACCTGTCCGTCAAGACACATTACGGCTGCATGCTCCATATCCGGATATGTGCCATAGTCGTTTTTTTCAAATCCGGTTTCGGCTAAAAAAGTTGCTTCCGTCATTCCTATATAATCTGATAATTCTAAACCTTTAACCGTTTTCGAACTGCTTTCTGTTGTATCAGAACAGCCCCCTAAGACGATTGCAGATACCATAAGTACCATAGATACAGAGAGCCTCTTTCTTCTTGTGTTTTTCATACTCATTTCCTCCTGTTTATCATATTTTTGCTTCTTGAATCCGTGTGCTTAAAATAGAGCAGATAGATTGTTCATGTGCTGCTTATAATTTTTTCCCGCATTGAGGACAGAACTTAATTCCGTATGATAATTTCTGACCGCATGTACAAACAATTTCCGGGTTACTTTTTCCGCATTCTGGGCAGAATTTTGCTGTATATGGCATTTGTGCCCCACATGAGATGCATGTTTTTGTTTCTTCTTTGTGTACAGGATTCCCGATTGTCTGATTCATGGATGTACCGAGACCGATCGCAGCACCTAATCCGACACCTCCGGCTACGACTGCGCCGGACATACCATTCGCATTGTTTGCGGCACCTTCATATACATCAAAAGATCTTTTGGCGGCATAGCGTCCATCTCCCATGAGTTCAAAGGCAGCTTTATCCTCAAGAATCTTATTGATTTTTTCAAAATCCTTATCAGGGAAATTGATGGACTGAATGTAAAAATTGGCGATGGAAAATCCATATCGCTCAAACTCTGGAGAGATTTGTTCCTTGACCTTTTCTGATAAATTCTCCAGTTTTGCAGATATTTCCAACGCAGATATTCCGTTTGTTATGATTGCATCAGCGATTGAGGCTTTTACCTTAACGACAAGAATGCCTCTAAAATATTCCTTTATTTTGTCAAAACTGACAATGTCAGATTTTTGCATTCCACCGATGACTTCCTTAAATAAGGAAGTTACGTCCAAAACTTTTAGACCCATCTGCCCAAAGGCACGGATTCTTAATTTTACATAATATTTAGGATCGATTAATGGAATTGGGTCAGAGGTTCCCCAGTTGATGTCTAATTTTACAGTCATGTTTACAAAATATACTTCTGCACTAAAAGGACTTTGACCGCCGAAAGGAAGATTGATCAGACCGTTTAATATTGGTAAATTTTCCGTTGCCAGTGTGTAGGTACCTGGATAGAAAACATCGGCAACCATTCCTCCTTTTACAAATAGTGCCATTTGTCCTTCCTGAACAATGAGCTGTGAGCCAAGTACCAGTTTTTCAGAAGGATATTTATAGACAAGCCAATCACGGCTCCTTAATCCATCAAAACGAACTACATCAAGAATTCCCATTGTGATCCTCCGTTGCCGATTGAAATAAGGCATTTTTAACATTTATAAATTGATGCCGACGCATGTTTCGTCAAGTACTTTCATATAATAACATCTTTAAGATGTTATTTCAATAAAAATATCATTATTAAATAGGCTGATTACGAAATTTTATCGTCTAAAATATGTCATAATAATAAGGAGGAAGTTGAAATGGAAGAATTTGTACGGAATCGTATTACGCAATTACGCCTGAACAAGGGAATCTCAGAGTATCAATTGAGTTATGACCTCGGGCATAGTCGCGGTTATATCAATAATATTTCTTCTGGAAAGTCGCTTCCGTCCATGAGTGAATTTTTTGCTATTTGTGAATATTTTAATATTACACCGATTGAGTTTTTTGATACGAATCATACCAATCCCGAATTGTTATCAAAAGCAATTGATGAAATTCAGACATTGAATGATGATGATATGTTGCTCATGCTGACACTTATTAAGCGTATTAAAAAATAAATTTAGAAAATATTTACCTCCTTCCCCCTTTCCGTTTAGCTATGTCCCGCATAATAGGCACAAGCAAACGGAAAGGGGCGTTCTTATGAAGAGAGAGATTGAATTTTTGATTATGTTACTTTTACAGAGTCTGGAAAAATAAATCGGCGGAAGCCCGGAAGAAAGGATAAGATGGAAACGCAGCGATGGTTTCCGTCTTATTTTTTGAATCCAAAGCACTGAAAGACTGGATTTTAAATGGAGAAAATAAAAATTAACAGAAAACTTTTTCGTAAATTGCGGAAATTACGAAAAGTTTCGTTGCGCACATGGGAGGATAGTACTATAATGGAAGTATTGACGGGCACCAGAGAAGGAGAATGGTTATGGGAAAAAACGCAGCGGAAGGTAACAGGAAAAAGGGAAAAATTGCGGAGGAGATCCGCAAAAGAATCGGCAGAAGCGTGTTGATCGCGTATATTGTCGTGGAAGTTATCATTGTGATTATCATGGGACAGACGGTTTATTACAATAAACAAGCGCAGCTCACCCTGGAGTCGGAATCAGCGTCCAACAGTCTGGTGGGATTTTTTGAAAAATACGAGAGAGTGACACAGACGTTGGCGTTAAATCCGCAGATTCAGTCGGTTTTATCGGAGACAAAGGCGGGAGATAATATTTTAAGCGCAAAAGCGATGGGAGATGTGGAAAAATATCTCGTCGATGCTGCAGGAGCGGACAGCGAGAATGTGATGGCGGTGTGGATTGCGGATCTGGATGCGAGCGTCATTACGCAGTCGGACGGATACACTTCCCCGGACGGCTGGGACATTACAGGGCGTGCATGGTATTCCTGCATTGAGACCGGGAAAACAGTCCTGACCGAACCGTACATAGATTCCAGCACCGGAGAGATTATTCTGAGTGCGGCAACGCCGGTATACGATGAAGGCGGCAATGTGCTTGGCGCTGCGGGAATGGATATTTCACTGGATCATGTGACAGAGGTATTGAGCGGTTATACAATCGGAAGCAACGGATACGTCTGGCTGGTGTCCTCGGACGGAATGCTCATCTATCATCCGAATGCGGAACTGGTGCAGCAGAACATTGCAGACGTGAATGTTTCTGCCAATGTGGTCAATGCGATCATGAATCAGACGACGGAGTTTTTGAAATACAAAGCGGACGGCACTACAAAATATGGCTCCGTACAGCTGGTAGGAGATACAGGGTATCTTGTGGTCAGCAATATGCCGTTCTTAGAATACTATCAGATGCTGTTTGCAACAATCGGTGTGCTTCTTGTAATTTTTGCACTGGGGATTATTCTGGTAATGCGCAGTATCGACAAGAGCGCATATGCGCTGTCGAAACCGATCGCGGAATTGAACGAGACGGCAAGCAGGCTGGCAGAGGGAGATCTGGATGTTGAACTGAACGTCACGGCAGAGAACGAGATCGGAGAACTGGCAGAATCGATCGGGGCAACGGTCGCACGTCTGAAGGAATACATTGCCTACTTAAAAGAAGCATCCGGCGCCCTGGATCAGATTGCAGATGGAAAGCTGGAGATTCATCTCGAACAGGAATATGTTGGAGAATTTCGTCAATTAAAGGAAGCACTTCTGCACATCTCAAGTTCGATGAATGATGTCATGAAAAATATCAGTGCAAGTTCCCAGACCGTTACTTCCAGTGCCGGCGATCTGGCAAATGCGGCCCAGCAGCTGGCAGAGGGAAGCGGCACGCAGGCGGCAGCAGTGGAGGAGCTGGTCGCAACGGCAACATCCGTGGCGGAGCAGGTGGAAGAGAGCAAGAAAGACGCCCTGCAATCCGCGGAAGAGACCCAAAAAGTAACGGCTATGATGGAACAGAGCCAGGATAAGATGCAGGAGATGATGGAAGCAGTACAGAAGATCCACGAGACCTCCAAGCAGGTGGTTGGAATTATTGCGACCATTGAGGAAATTGCAGACCAGACCAACCTGCTGTCTTTAAATGCATCCATAGAGGCGGCGCGTGCGGGCGAGGCCGGAAAAGGCTTTGCGGTTGTGGCAGATGAGATCGGAAAGCTTGCGCAGGAAAGCTCAAAAGCGGCAAATATGACACGGGAACTGATTGGTGTCTCGATGGAAGAGATCAATAAAGGCAATCAGATTGCAGATCATGTGATGGATTCGTTAAAGACGGCAGTGGATGCAGTGGACAACGTTAATGGAATGATCCAGAAAACGGCGGGAAATGCGGCGGATCAGGCACAGAGCATGGAGCAGATCCGCGTGGGAATCGAGGAGATCTCGCAGGGAGTACAGGACAATTCGGCGATTGCCGAGGAGAGCTCCGCAACCTCCGAAGAACTTGCATCCCAGGCGACACTGCTTAATGAACTGGTGCAGCATTTTGAACTGCAGCCATAAAAACACCGAATCCCTTTTGCTGACATTATTTTCCTAAAGTGGTAAAATAACACAAAAGCAGCAAAGGAAGTGTGACAGATGAAGATCAAGTTTGCACAGACAATCAGAAATTATGACCGGAAGAATCTTGGAAAAGATCTGGTCGCCGGACTCATCATCATGGCAGTCTCAATTCCGATCTCCATGGGATACGCGCAGATCGCGGGACTGCCGGCAGTATACGGACTGTACGGATCGGTGTTCCCGATTCTTCTGTTCGCGCTGTTCTCGACATCACCGCAGTTCATTTTTGGCGTGGATGCAGCGCCTGCCGCGCTGATCGGAGCGGCGCTTTTAGATCTGCATATCGAGAGCGGATCGAAGGAGGCGCTGGCGGCAGTGCCGGTGCTGACCGCGTTTGTGGCGTTGTGGCTTTTCGCGTTTTACGTGATGCGGGCGGGAAAGCTGGTCAACTATATCTCGGCGCCGGTGATGGGCGGCTTTATCACCGGCATCTGCACGACCATCATCCTGATGCAGGTGCCGAAGCTTCTGGGGGGTACCGCGGGGACGGGAGAATTCTTTGAGCTTGCGGAGCATATCGCGGAGACGGTGGGAGAGATCAATCTGCCGTCCCTGGCACTTGGCGTGGCTGCGCTTGTGATACTGCTGATTGCAAAAAAGCTCATCCCGAAATTCCCGATGGCGGTGCTTTTGATGGCAGCGGGTGCTCTGATGACAAAGTATCTGCCCCTGCGCGCCTGGGGCATCAAGACGCTGGATGCCGTGGGGCCGGGACTTCCGGTCTGGAGCCTGCCGGATTTTACGGCGGTGCCGGTAAGGGAGGCGGTTGCGATCAGCCTGTCGGTGGCGGTCGTCATCATGGCGGAGACGCTGCTCGCAGAAAATAATTTTGCGCAGAAAAACGGATACCGGATCAACGATAATCAGGAGATCCTGGCATTTGCGATGGGCAATCTTGCCGCGGCGCTGACCGGATGCTGCCCGATCAACGGCTCGGTCTCCCGGACGGCGATGGGAGAGCAGTATCAGGCAAAGACACAGCTGACCGGGATTGTGGCGGGACTTTCAATGATCGTGCTCCTGCTTGGCGGTACCGGGTTTATCGGCTATCTTCCGGTGCCGGTGCTGACGGCAATTGTGATCTCCGCTCTGCTTGGCGCGACGGAGTTTGAGCTGGCGGTCCGGCTGTGGAAAGTCAGCCGCACGGAATGTCTGATCTTTGCCGGCGCATTCTTCGGAGTGCTGATGCTCGGGACGATCAACGGCGTACTGATCGGCATCATCCTCTCGTTTTCCGAGATGATTATCCGCACGGCAAAGCCGGCACGCTGTTTTCTGGGAATTCAGCCGGGACACCGGCATTTCCGTGATCTGAAAGAGGGCAGCCAGATCCATGCGGTTGAGGGAGTGTTAATCTACCGGTTCAGCAGCAATCTGTTTTTTGCCAACATACAGGTATTAAAACAGGATATTGAAGATCACGTGACCGATCAGACGAGAGCAGTCATTCTGGATGCGAGCGGCATCGGCAGCATGGACATCACGGCGGCAGACGGACTGGGAATGCTGTATCAGTCGCTGAAAGAAAAAGGCGTCCGCTTTTACATGACAGAGCACATTGCCGATTTAAACGAACAGCTCCGGAAACTTGGGCTTGGCTACATGATCGAAGAGGGAAGTGTGCGCAGAACGATTCACATCGCGTTAAAAGATATGGGAATCAAGCGCCCGTACCCACTGGAGGGTGGCGTGGACAATGACGACCGCAGTGTCTCAAGAAAACGAGCGGACAACCGGGTGCAGGAATTTGTCTGGGCGTTCGGCGCGGAGACGGAGGAGCAGATTGAAAAACAGATTCTTTTGCAGATTGAACAGCTGAAGGAGAGCGGGGATGTGGAAAATCTGCTGCACGGCAGATGGTCGCACATGGAAGCGATGGATGAAGACGAGTGGCTGGAACATCTGGAAGAACACTTAAAGGAGATTGTGAACATCTCCGGAAAGGATGAGAAGACACTCGCAAGACGTCTGGAGGAACACCGCAGGGAGGTGCATGACCGCATTGCAACAGAACATCCGGAGCTTGCGGAGCGCTTCAAGGAGCGCAGACATGTGCTGGATGAGCACTTAAAGCAGAGAAGACCGGAGGTCTATGAGCTTGTGGTGAGCCTGCGCGAAAAGGAAGAGACAGATTTAAAATAAAGAAACAACACCGTTATTTAACAGGGTGCCGGAGAGGGCAATCAGCCTCTCAAGCGGCACTCTTTTTTTGTCTGCCACCCACTGCCGGTAAATATTGACGGAGGTGACGCATAAAAACGTGTTGATGATATTCTGCTCCTCCCTGGAAAATGCGGCGTAGAGATTATGTCTCGTGCGGTTGTGAAGCATGGTGTTTAAGAATAATTTATCGGCGAATTCGCGGTAGCCCTGCTTCCCGCTCGTGCATGGCAACTGCATCGAGAATGGAAGTGCAATGCGGGCAGCGGCAGGCATCAATGGCAATCTCGGTCTTACACATCGGACAGAGTTTGCTCGTTGGTGCTTCTTCTTTTTTCTCCTCCGCGGGAACGAACTTTGCGGTTGCACGGTTTAATGCCTTTACAATCAGAAATACAACGAGTGCCATGATCAGAAATGGATGAAGAATGCTGGCAAGTGCCGCGGCAGTTGTGCTATACTGGGAGACAGAACGACACAACAGAAGAAAGGGAGTATGATATTATGATGAATCCGGCTTCACTTATGAAGATTATGAATGCGAGAAACAAGTTCGTTGAGAACCATCCGAAGTTTGCGGCGTTTTTAAATGCGGTATTTTCTGCGGGCATTACGGAGGGAACGGTAATTGAAATCACCGTCACCAAGCCGGGCGAGGAGCCGATCACGACCAATATGAAGGTGCTCCAGTCGGATCTGGATTTATTGGACGAGTTAAAGAATCTGGCGCAGTAACCCGGTGCGCGCGCACTGCATATGATATAGCGAAGTTATCTATAGGGAGTATAGAGTGGACTATAATCAGGAGCAGTTTTTCCACGCGCAGTTTGATGTGCCCAAGATGCCTTTTTATATGAGCTACCCCATGCAGAATCTGTATCTGACCGAGATGGAGTATGAGAAGGATATGGACCGCATGAAGGAGCTGTATCCCAAAGAGGTTGGCAGGATTGTGGAGTGTGTGGAAGACGAATGTGACAGAATGGAATACGAGGGCAGCCTGATGTTCGATGAGTATCCGGACCGCCTGATGATTGAGATGGTGGTAGACCGCATCCAGAAGAAAGTCACAGGAGAAGACGGCGGGCTGGAGGCAGAGCAGTTTCACGGAGGCATGCAGCCGCCGCCCGGACACAGACCGCCGCCACCGCCGCCACCGCATGGACAGAATGACCATCTGCGGGAGCTGATCGGTGTGATTTTAAACAACGAAATGTACCGGAGACGCTGCCGTCACCGCCGCTGCAGACGCTGGTGGTAACGGGGGTGCGAAGCCCCGGATAAGATCGAAAACAATTCTTAAAAATCAGAGAAAGTCATTGCGGATTTATTTTAAAATGCATACAATATAACTATCGCGTTTTTGTGCGATAGTTATTTTGTGTTAATAGAACTATCGCGTTTTTGTGTGCGGTAGTTATTTTGCGTTATATAGGAGGAATGACCGTTGCGGAAGGGAACCATAAAGGCAGCAGTCTTGGCGGCAGTGTTCATCGGAGCAGTGCTTATATTTGGAAGATTTATGAATGATACCAACGAGGATCTGACGACGGAGATGAAGGAGGCGACGCTGCCGGTCATCACCATGTATCAGGGCGATCAGGAGCTGAATGAACTACACGGGTACGTGACGGAGATGGATGCCGCATATATGCGCGATACCATTACGCCGGTGGGGGAAGACCGGAAGCTTCCGATTGTGATACAGACGAATCAGACGGCGGTCGACACGATTTCCTATGAGATCCGCAGTCTCGATGCCACACGCCTGATTGCGAATGCGGATGTCACTTCCTATGAGGAGCGCAGCGGGAAGATCACGGCAGATCTGCAGATCCAGAATCTGCTGGAAGAGGGCGAAGAGTATCTGATGATTATCCGCCTCGGGAGCGGAGACCGTTCGATCTGTTACTATACCAGGATCGCGGAGCCAGTCGACTGCTATGTGAGCGAGTGCGTCGCATTCGTCAAGGATTTTAACGATAAGACGTTCAACGATGAGACCTCCGGAACACTGGCGACTTACATGGAGCGGACGACCGGGGATAACACGACACTGCAGTATGTGTCGTTAAATTCTTCTCTAAAGCAGGTGAGCTGGGCGGATTTTAAGGGAGAGCGTCTGACAGAGCCGGTTCCATCGATCAAGGAGATCACACCGACCTACAACGTGATCGTGCTCGATTATGTGGTATCCAGTGTCAACGAGAGCGGTCAGATTGAATACTATAATATAGAAGAATATTACAGGGTGCGCTACACCACAAGCCGCATCTATCTGCTGAATTTCGAGCGCACCATGAACCAGATTTTCCGCGGAGAAAATGACAGCGTTTACAATCAGTATATCCAGCTTGGAATCCGCGAAGCGAACGTTGAATACAAGGCGAATGAGGCGGGAACCAGTGTGGCGTTCGTGCAGGAGGGAGAACTCTGGAGCTACAATACGGTGGAAAATACGCTTGCAAAAATGTTCAGTTTCCGCGGTTACGAGGGAATTGACAGCCGCGAGAACTACGGAGAACACGACATCAAGATCGTCGGTGTGGACGAAGCCGGAAGCGTGGATTATATCGTGTACGGTTACATGAACCGCGGAATTCATGAGGGGGAAGTCGGAATTGCGGTCTATCATTACGACAGCCTGGCGAATACCGATGAGGAACTGGTCTTCATTCCGTCGGATAAGTCGTATGAGGTGATGAAGTCGGAACTCGGGCAGCTCATGTATGTAAATGAGGGCGGAGAGCTTTTCCTGATGCTGGACGGGTGTGTCTACGGAATCGATTTGAATACCCTCTCGGTGCGGGAACTGGTGACGAATCTGAACGTACAGGATTTTGCGGTGTCCGCGTCCAACCGCTATTTTGCATGGATGGAGACGGAGGGGGATTCCCAGATGGGCAGCAGTGTGATCCACGTGATGAATCTGTCGGATCAGAGCACGCAGGAGATTGCGGCGGGCACCGGGGAAGCCATCAAGCCGCTTGGCTTCATGGATGAGGATTTTGTGTATGGCATTGCCAGACAGTCGGATATTTTCGAGGACGCCGCCGGAAATGTGACATTTCCGATGCACCAGATCCGGATTGTGGATGTCTCGACAAAAGATCTTACTGTGCAGAAAACATATGAAAAGAGCGGCTATTTTGTAAGCAGCGTGTCCATCGAGGACTACACGATGCACTTGAACCGCATCCAGTATAACGGCACGGCATATGTCCCGGCGGATCAGGATATGATCATGAACCGTGAGGGAGATTCTGGAAAGCTTGTCAATATTGCAACGAGCAGTTCTGCGGAAAAGGAGACCCAGGTACAGCTTACGATTGCCGGGGCATCCGCGGAAAAGGCGCCGAAGCTTCTCACCCCGAAGGAGACGATTTTAGAAGAGGAGCGCACGGTGGCAATCAAGGAAGAGGGCAGCACAAAGCATTATTATGTATACGTGAAGGGGAATGTGGTGCTGGCGACAGACGATGTCACAGAGGCCGTCACGGCGGCAAATGACAGTATGGGAGTCGTGATTGGAGATAACCTCCAGTATGTGTGGAAACGCTCCAGAAAGTCCGCACAGCCGGCACTGCCTGATATTGCGGTCGGTGCGGAGGATGCCGGAGCAGGAAGCATTGCGCAGTGCATCAATGCCATGCTGGAAAAAGAAGGAATCAATATCAGCGTGAGCGCACTCATTGAGGGCGGAGAGACGCCGAAAAGCATCCTGAACAATACGATGAAGGATATGCAGGTGCTGGATCTGACCGGATGCAATATCGAGGAGGTTCTCTACTATGTCAGCTGCGGCAGTCCGGTATTTTCCATGACAGGAAGCACGGATGCGGTACTGATTATCGGATATGACAGCAACAGCGTCGTGATATTTGATCCTGCACTGGGAACGACATACCGGAAGACGCTGACCGAGGCGGATGAGATGTTTACGGCGGCAGGAAATGTATTTTTCACATATCTGGTGAAATGAAAGTGCATAAAAAAGCTTTTAAAGTAGGAAATTATTCGTGTAAGTTTAACAGATTTCATGTTCTTCTATTGCAAATTGGAAATAGATGGGTTATATTTTGAGACGTAGTACTTGAAAAGAGGAAATGGAGAGATTATGAGCAGAAAAGAGATTGTTGTATCGAATGTCTCAGAGGAACATAGTAATCCGATTGCAGAACTGGTTCAGGTTGCCTGCAGATTTGACAGTGATATTACACTTGAGAGTAACAACCGCCGGATAAATGCGAAAAGTATTATGGGAATCATGGCATTTAACCCGTCCAAAGGAATGACGGTGAACATCGTTGCCGAGGGCAGTGATGAAGAGGAAGCATTAGTAGCAATGGAAAAGTTTTTAGTATGTGAGTAGTTTTTTTGATGAGGAGGAGGGCTCTCATAATGGAAAAAAAGACGACAGCGAAACTTGATGAGACTAAGGCAGCAGTAAAGGCAGCAGAAGCAAAAGTTGCGGCGAAGGTTGAGGAGACCAAGACAGCAGCGAAGGAAGCAACTGCAAAGGTTGTGGCAAAAGTCGAGGAGACGAAGAACGCAGCCAAAGAGACAGAGGTAAAGGCGGCTACAAAGGTAGAAGAACCGAAGAAGACAGCAGCTGAGACCGCAAAGAAAAGAAAACCAAGAACAAAGACAGCGAAGAAGGCAGCAAAGGAAGAGCTTAAGCCTGAAGTGTATATCCAGTATCAGGGACGTGAAGGCGTGGTAGAGGATGCCATTAAGAAAGTGACAGAGCAGTTTGTGGCAGAAGGTCACAGAGCATCCACGATCAAATCACTTCAGCTCTACTTAAAGCCGGAAGAGAACGCAGCGTATTATGTGATCAATCAGAAAATTGCTGGCAGAGTAGACTTGTTTTAATACATAGGCATAATAAAGGGACTGACGCTTTTAGCGGGGCAGTCCCTTTTTGTGTGATAAAAATAGACTAAAAAAACATACCCTTCGATTTCCAGATGCATTTCCATCAGAAATCGAAAGGTATGGTCTTCTCGGCAGATTACTTATAACAACAAAAAGGGACTGTCCGCAAAAAGCGTCAGTCCCGTCTTTGTGTTTAGTTCTGCTCTGCTTTGTACTTTGCAACCAGACGCTGGATGCGGTCATACGGATTTAAGAGATCGCTGATCGAGCTGTCGTGATTTAACGTATCAATGATATAAGCAATGTATTTGCTCATGTCGCAGTTGATATAATATGGCTTTGCAAGCAGTTCCGGTGTCTGATAGGTCAGGTTCGTGGTTACGACCTTGTAGATTGTGCCGTCTGCAACCGCCTCGTCAAAACGCTCCAGGCCGTTGGTAAACAGACCGAAGGTTGCAACAACGAAGATACGGTTTGCCTTTCTCTTCTTTAACTCGGTAGCAACATCAATCATACTCTCACCGGAGGAGATCATATCGTCGATGATAATCACATCCTTACCCTCGACGGAGGAACCTAAGAACTCATGTGCAACGATCGGGTTGCGGCCGTCTACGATCTTGCTGTAGTCGCGGCGCTTGTAGAACATACCCATATCCAGACCGAGCACGTTGGCAAGATATACGGCGCGGTTGGTACCACCCTCATCCGGGCTGATAATCATCATATGTTCGGAATCGATCTTTAAGTCTTTGACTTCTCTTAAGATACCCTTGATGAACTGATAAGCAGGCTGTACAGTCTCGAATCCCTTGAGCGGAATGGCGTTCTGTACACGTGGGTCATGCGCGTCAAAAGTGATGATGTTGTCGACACCCATAGCGGTGAGCTCCTGTAAGGCAAGTGCGCAGTCTAAGGATTCGCGGGCGGTGCGCTTGTGCTGACGGCTCTCATATAAGAACGGGATGATCGCGGTAATACGTCTTGCTTTTCCGCCGACAGCAGCAATGATACGCTTCAAATCTGCATAGTGGTCATCCGGAGACATGTGATTCTCGTGACCACAGACTGTGTATGTGGAACTGTAGTTGGTAACGTCTACCATAATGTAAAGATCAGTTCCTCGGACAGATTCCTTAATGATTCCCTTACCTTCACCGGTACCGAAACGCGGACATTCGCACTCCACAATAAAAGAGTCTTCGCTGTATCCCTGTGGAACATTGTCAAGGCCCTTCTTTTCTACAAGTTCCTTACGGAATTTTACCAGGTTTCTGTCTACCTCCTCTGCAAGTTCGCGGCAGCCCTCCAGCGCAGCGATACGAATAGGTGCGACAGGCATAGATTTCTCAAGCAATTCTATGTTCGGCATGATATTCCTCCTAAGTAGTATGCTAATTATCGATTCGATTATCTGCAAAAAAATGGGGACACGTGTCCTTTACCCTTACAGATCTCTTCTTTATATTTATAACATTTGCCCTAAATGTCGTCAAGGAATTTATTGATTTTTACTTGAAAAATTACCCGGACGTGAGCAGGAAATGAAAGTTTTTGTTGTGTTTTTC
>ERZ773164.2093-NODE-2093-length-17561-cov-2.664915_pt1 | contig 17561 bp, 14 predicted proteins | sample MGYA00511917_ERZ773164 | MGnify/ENA primary metagenome ERZ773164 (study PRJEB29015, sample SAMEA2737847) | human gut metagenome | biome: human gut; feature: human-associated habitat; material: faeces | place: China | collected 2012 ...
ATTATTTTAATATTATTCTATGATAAATCTATGTAAATAAATAAATATATATATGAATAAATCTATATATACAAATCTTTGTAAATAAATCAGTATGAAAATTAATCTACTGAATTAATAATCCACTGACCATTCTTAGTTGTAGCAGATACTGTAAAACCATCATAATAGAAGAAGCCATCATACTCACCTTCTTCAAGACAGCTCTTATCCTTATCCATACTCTTATACTTTCCAATTGCAGCTACTAACTCATCCATATTCTTTCCAATATACTTTTTAGCAGTACTCTTACCATTGCTATTTGACTTAGCCTTAGTTGCCTTTTCAGAACTCTTCTTTACAACCTTCTTAGCCTTCTTAGTTGTGGTTTCAACCTTTTTAGTTACCTTCTCCGTTGTTTCTTCTTTATTTTTTTTCATAATGGCTGTTTCACCCTTATCAGCCTTCTTCTTTGTTTTCTTTTTTGCCTTTGTAGTAGCCTCTTCCACAGCTGTAGTTTCAGCAACAGTAGTTGTTTTCTCCACAGTAGTCTCCTGCACAGTTGTTTCTGCAACCGTAGTTGCCTCTTCCTTCTTGCCATTTCCACAACCTACTGTTAAAACCATGGCTGCCATAACAGTTCCAATCATAAAATACTTTCTCATTCTCTATTATCTCCTTAACTTTCAATATTTAACAACTTAATATACGTTATTCCATATTCCAAAACATTTTTTAACGCAAACACGTTGATTTTCTTATTTTGAAATATACCGACGTATATTAAGTTTTTTATTCTTCTAGTTCTAATGATGTTTTTACACCGGAAGAATAGTATTTGTTATCCTTCCGGGTTATTACATCTATGTCGTATGTTCCTGCTTCTACCTGGGATGTGTCTAAGTACATGCCGTAGTCATATCCTCCGTTTTTTGACGTTACGTCTATTGGTGCCGGAAATGCTTCATATGTGTATTCATTGTCTTCACTTTTTAGGCGTACATAGATTTTGCTATCGTCATCTATGTATTTTGAATCCACTTTTCCACTTATTGGTACATATTCTTCATCGTCGCCAATTTCTGCAGTTGTGTTGCTGTTTACTTCCATTGTGTTTAAGTTACCTGCTCTTAATGGGGCTGCCATATATGGTGCCTCTTCTATAAGTGAATGTATGTGTCTTTCTACAAGTTCAATTACTACTTTGTCTGCTTTTTTTTCATTTTGCAGATTCCAGTTGTATGGAACTGCCTTTGTAAAATAGCCATTTTGAAATTCATCTGCCACAAACGGTATTAACGCATTTCCAAATGAGTCACGGTACATTACAATTGATTCTTTTTTGTCTTTGCTTTCTGTTTCAATTGATATATCTGTAACTTTTTTGTTGTTTGAAGTTACTTTGTACGAACTTTTTTTATTGTAGATTACATTTGTATCTTTTTTGTTTCCTTTTGGAAATAACATTCCATACAAGTCCCCTGAAAAGTTTTTCTTTATGGTGTGCCTTTCATTAGTATAATCGTAGTGGTCTTTTCCTAAATAGTTAAGTATGGCATTACAGCCCATTGCCGCTCCCTGATTATTCCAATGGCTATCAAGCTTGTGATATACTTCTTTTCCGGAATCAATGAACATTTTCTTTAAATCAACTGTGTTTATATTTTCTTTTTTCATTTCTGCCTGTAATAAGCTGTAATTATTCTGCTCACTTGTTTTTATGTATCGTTTTGGCATATATTCAGGATAAAGCGAGTTCTTATTTGGTGCTATTACAAATAGAAACTGTCTGTTGTTCTGTTCCACATTTTCCTGCAATAAAGATAAAACTCTTCCACAGGAATAGATTTCTCTTTTTGACAAAGTGTTTTGTCCAAGATAATCATCTAATGTTTCACTGAAAAACAAATAGCCTTTACTACCAACTATAACTTTCTCATTTCCTGATTGTCTGAAAACATTCTTCTTTATTATAGCATCTGCTTCAATTAAATTCTGCCTAAAAGCAAAATTGTCTGAAAAATAGTCGTTTAACTGATCAAAAAACTTTACATTTAACTTTCCGCCTGTCTTAATTGACGGGAAAATCTGTACCTGTCTCTGCTCCACACTTACATCTGTTTTAAAAAATAACATTCCAAGAGATGGTAGACACAGTAAACAGAAAAATATTATTATAAATATTTTTTTCTTCATTTCGGTCACCTCTTAAAATCTAAAATAAATAAACGGATTATAGGTTGCTGTTGCAAGGCTTATAATACATACAAGTAGTAATCCTATATCTGCTATGTGAATTATTGTTTCATTTATGTTGCTGCCAATCTTTTTAGAAATGGCATTTTCCAACTTCTGTCTTAACGGATATGCAAAAATAATTGCCATTATTATAACAAATATATAATATGGACTAAGAAGTCCTGCCACAAAGCTGATTGACTTTACTTCCATATTAAAGCCGGTAAACATTGTTTTTAACATCGTAAGACCAAGTCCTACTGAATCTGCCCTGAACATTACAAATCCGCAAACCACAACTATCCATGTAATAATATTTTTTATAATGTTATTTTTTATTTTAATTATACTGCCCAATGTGTCTTCTATTACATTGGCAACTCCGTGGATTAATCCCCATATTACAAACGTCCAGTTGGCTCCGTGCCATATTCCTGTCAGAAGAAATACTATCATCTTATTGAATTCACATCTAAACTTTCCTTTTCGATTTCCACCTAAAGGTATGTAAACATATTCTCTAAACCAAAGTGATAGGGAAATATGCCATCTTCGCCAAAAATCCTTTATTCCTTTTGCGCTGTATGGGTGGTTAAAGTTTTCATTAAACTCAAAACCAAATATTTTTGCCATTCCTATTGCCATATCAGAATATCCACTAAAATCATAATAAATCTGAAGTGTATAGGCTATTGCTCCAACCCATGCCACAAGAAAATTATAATCGGTAATCTTTAATGCAAATATTGAATCCGCCATATATCCTGTGGCATTTGCAATAATAAGCTTCTTTGTAAGACCTCTTATAAATCTGCTAATTCCTTCAGTTGTTTTTTCAATACTGCTTGTTCTGTTGTTAATCTGTTTTGCTATTTCATTGTATCTGATAATAGGTCCGGCAATAAGTTGCGGAAAGAATGATACATAAAGCATCAGGTTAAATAGATTCTTCTGAACCATTTCAGGATTTCTGTACACATCAATTACATATGACAATGCCTGAAATGTAAAAAATGAAATTCCTATTGGCAGGGCAATTCCCGGAATCTTTATATTAAGTCTTCCTGCATAATTAATATTTTCCAAGATAAATGCTGTGTATTTAAACACACACAGCACACCTATATTACAAATAACTGCTATTATTAAGACAATCTTTTTTCCTGCTATATTATTAGCCTTACTAAATCTTCCCTCCATCAAACCAAATATGTAATTAGCTATTATTGAACCAATCATTAATAATACATATATTGGTTCTCCAAATGCATAAAATATTAGGCTTGCGATAATCAATAATGTATTCTTCCCCTTTATTCCCGGCACTATAAAATATAATGCGCAGACAATAGGCAAAAACACAAAAAGGAATATTGCCGAACTAAAAACCATAATCTGCTCCTCGTAAACGTTGTCTGTATTTCTTAACGTCTTATCTATGTTTTTATTAGATTTTTCTCTTGTCTACCGGATGACAATTGTAATTCTTATACGATAAATTATAGTACTTGTTATAATCCTTTGCTCTTGCAAATAAAGCGTCATATACTTTTCCGTTTAATTCAACCCATGCATGTTCTGAATCATGTGCTACATAAACAGTCTTATATCCTGCCTCATGAACAAGGAAAGCAAGTGCTGCTGACTCTGAAACACAACAGCCGTCTCCATGGATAAATATATCATCTGCAAATGTAGATTCCCAACCTTTCTGCTTATAAATCTTTTTAAGGAATCTATATCTCTTATATGGACGTTTTGCAATCCAGTCAAAACATTTTCTTAGTTTCTGCTGCTTTGTATCTGTATATTTGCATAATTCATTTAACTGCTTTCTTGCTCTCATCATTGTTTTGATTTTGGCAACGCTAAGGTCAGTCTGCTTAGCCTTTCCGGCTTTGTCAAGTTTAATGCCGTCAACAGTACATTTCTTAGCCATCTTTCCATTAGTACGTCCGAAATAATAATAGTCCTTTTTGTACTTAGCCCAACCTGTAACCATTACTCCTTTTTTATCAAAAAGGTATGTTTTATTCTTTACTGTAACTAACTGGTTCTTTATTTTTTTGCCTGATATCTTGCAATAAGTCTTGCCCTTTTTAGTTTTAAATTTTGCAACAGGGGTTTTCTGTTTCTTACTTTTTGCTTTTATTGTTTTATTATTTGAATCTGTGTTATTTTTGTTTACAGTTTCTTTATTGTTTAAATCTGTATTGTTTTTGTTTACAGTTGTTTTCGTTACGTTACTTTTGTTTTCCGCCTGATTTGTTGTAGTTGGTGTTTTGTCATTTGTTACTGCTGTCGTCGTTACTGCGCTTATCATTCCTACGCAAATCATTACTACCAGAAAAATCATTATTTTCTGTGTCATCTTTTTCATTCTTGTGTTCTTCTCTTTCATCTTTCTGTGCTCCCTTCATTTTCCATAACCTTAGTTATCCCGTTATGTCAATCGTAAAATATCAGATAACCTTCCCCATATTTTAATCAAGTAATATCATGTGATGTCATTGTGATATTTGCTATGTACATAATAGCACTAAAAGTTTTATTTTCAAGCTGTTTTTTCCGTAATTTTGTAATATTTTTATATTGTTTCTTAATGTCATATTTTAACTACATTTAGGCTACATTTTGGAATAATCTTATTACATTTTCGTTACATTTTTAACAAAGAAAAAACTATTTTCATAACATTTATTTAATCTGGCTTCGATGTTCCAAACGAACAATCTATGTAATCAGATTTACCTTATGAAAATAGTTTTTCTATAATCATTTAAATTATATTTTTACTATATGTTTTACGGACGCTGTCCAAGTCCACCTTCCAATGTTATTGTTTCGCCTGTCATAAATTTAAAATCCGGTGAAGCAAGCTGAACGCAAACACGACCGATTTCTTTTTCTACATCGCCATAATGTCCCATAGGTGGCATTTTAACGTTAGCCTTAAATGCTTCCGGATAAGCTTTTTCAAAGTTTTCAAGTTGTGCTGTCCATGCTAGTGGGCAAACAATGTTAACATTAATCCCATCCGGTCCCCATTCTGTTGCTGCAACTCTTGTCAAACCTCTGATTCCTTCCTTAGCCGCCGCATATGCACACTGGCCGTAATTTCCAAACAAACCTGCGCCTGATGCAAAGTTGATAACTGACCCCTTAGTTTCTTTCAAATATGGATAGCATGCCTTCATGTAATGAAATGTTGCATATAATCCTGAGTAAACTGCTAAATCAAACTGTTCAGTTGTATGTTCTGCCAATGTTACACCTGAGGCAGATGCCTGTGCATTATTAATTAACACATCAATTCTTCCAAAGGCATCCATTGCCTGCTTTGCAACGCTTTCAGCTAATGCTTCATTATCAGCGCCTGCACTTATGTCTGCCTGGACCGGAAGAACCCTAATTCCATATTTTTCTTCTAATTCTTCCTTGGCATCAGTAAGCTTTTTAACATTTCTACCTGTAATTACAAGATTGGCGCCTTCCTTGGCATATGCTGTAGCTATACCATATCCTATAGATCCACAACTTCCGTCGCTTAAGACTGCTCTTCCTCCGCCTGTAATAATTGCTGTTTTCCCTTTCAATGTACCCATATCATTACCTCCTATAAAATACGTTACTATTACTTTATATTAATTTTTTTGTAAGAACTCCAGTCACCATAATAATTCTTATTGTCTGACTTATAATATGCTCTTACAAAATAATTCTTTCTATTTTTTATCTTTGATAAAGTTCCTGTACTCTTTCTTGCAGAAATTCTTCTATATTTGGCTCTGGATGTTGACTTTCTTCGACCATATTGAAGCTGATATCCGGATGCATTATAAACATTGTACCAGCTTACTTTAATTTTCTTCCTGCCTGTACGTTTAATTTTTAAATTTGAGACTTTTGATGGTTTAATTATAACAGTAAAAGTTGCTTTTACACCACTTCCGTCTGTTGCCTTAGCTATTACATTGACTTTTCCCGGTTTATAAGCTCTTAAAATTCCTGTGTTTGTATCAATAACAGCACTTCCCGTATTACTTACTTCCCACTCAATATCTTTTGCAGTTGCATTGTCAGGTTTTACAATAGCCTTCAATCTTATTGTTTTGTTAACTGAAACCGTCTTATTTCCTGTAACGGTTATGCTTTTCACGTAATTATTAAATGAATAAGATATTGAATATATTCTCTTATACTTTCCTGTGCTCTCCTCATCTTCAGTTAATACTTTTATGTAATACACACCGGACTTTAAAGTAATCTCTTCGCTATACTTAACTGATTTTCGATATCTTCCGCCTTTAACTTTTTCTTCTTTTATAAGAGACAATTCGTTGTCATATAACTGAAAAGTGGACTGTCCTGCATTGGATTTATAATTGATAATAACTTTGCTCTCTTCGTCTATAATTATCTTATAATATTCGCACCCATGTTTCTCTGAAAGTGTTGTAGTTACACTTTCATCTTTCTGCAACTCTCCTGCATTCCTAATAGTCTGACTTATATCGTTATTATCTGAATTATCCAAATCTGATTCTGCTGCATTGGTCTGTATCATCAAGGCAAACACTACACAAAATACTAATATAATTCCTGTCAATGTACTCTTAACTATATCCTTCACTTTGTCTCTCCTTCATACCCCTGATTATAACACATTTATGGTACGTTTTCTTTATTTTTGTTGCATATTTTTTATCATTTGCAGTAGCTCCATATCCTCAGCCTGTACCTTAATATTAGCCTTTAATGGTTCACCGTCAGGTGGGGTAACAGTTAGTTCGATTACACTGCCTTCTTTTACTTCCGGCTGGATTCTTGCAAAAAATTTTGGAAGCATTGGATGGCGTGTGACAAACTTTTCAAACATGCCTTTAAATTTCATCATATCTAATGGATTCATTGTTTTTCTCCTTTTCGCTAACTTTTCCAAATAAGTTCAGATTTTTTTATGCAAACACGTTAATTTACTTATTGTTTGCTAATAAAAAATTTCTAAACTTATTATAAATCTTAACAGTAAAGTTAGTTATGTGTCAACGATATTCAATCTAAGCTATGCAATATAAATAAGATTTGATGGTATGATAGTTTTGCGAATGTACCTAAAAAAACGGGCAACTTGAAATAGCGGGGTACGTTTATTGCAAACTCAAACTATATGTTGTATTAATTTGATTGCTTTTTAGGTGAGTGTACCCCGAAAAATAGCCTTTTTGAAATAGCGGGGTACATAACGCAAAAAGGGCTCCAATGCTGATTAGCGTATTGCAATAAACTAATTAGCATCGTGCCCTTTTAATTCGGATTGATTATTATACAATATTTATTCTTAATTTTGGTAGTGTTTTGCCTGTGTATTGTACATATTATAATAGAAGCCTTTTTGGTTTTCCATTAGTTTGTCATGGCTTCCGTCTTCTATTATTGTACCGCCATCAAATACTATTATTCTGTCACAGAATCGGCATGATGATAGTCTATGTGATATGTAGACTGCAGTTTTGCCTCCTACCAGTTTATCGAAGTTGTTATATACTTCAAATTCAGCAATTGGATCTAGTGCTGCTGTTGGTTCATCAAGTACTACTATTGGTGAATCTTTGTACAGGGCACGAACTATTGCAAGTTTTTGTGCCTGCCCGCCTGACGGCTCTATTCCCGATTCATCAAACATCTTGTATAGATTTGTATTTTGTTTGTCTTTCAATGAGTTAATCCAACTGTCTATTTCTACTATTTCACATAGTTCATTTATCTTATTCTCAACATCTGGATATTTGTTTTGTCCCATATCTATGTTGTCTTTTATGGAAAATGCCATAAGTTTGTAATCCTGAAATACTACTGAAAGCAAATCAAGATATTTGGAGTATTCTATGTGGTTTATATTCACTCCATTTACAAGTATTTCTCCTTCCGTTACTTCGTACAGTCTGCAAAGTAATTTTATGAAGGTTGTTTTTCCTGCACCGTTTTTTCCTACTATTGATAAGTGCTCTCCTGAATGAATTATTGTATTTATGTTTTTTAGAATATAAACATCTGTATTAGGATATTTAAAACTTACATTTTTAAATTCAATTGAAACACCATTATTAATATTAGGAGCTACTGCATTTTTGCTTTCTTCGTATTTTCTGTCGATTTCTGCATGTTCTATGTAATCAATATAATATTTCAAAACTGATGCCGTATATTTTAATTCCAACAAGCCTCTTGAAATACCATTAAGTGCTTCCGTAAACTTAAGTATAGCCTGTACCAAACTGCTGAAATCACCTACTGTAATCTTTTCTGTCAAAGTATTTATGCCAAGAATAATATAAACTACAATATCGCAGACTTCTGTTGTCGTTACTGCGGCTTTATCCTTATTCCATATTTTCATTTCACTTTTCTTTGACAGATTATAAATGCCGTTGCTCTGCTTTTTCTGGTTGTCTATAATCATATCGTCTGAATGATATATTCTAATGTCCTTAGCATATTCACCTGTTGTAAGTTCATCAATATAATAATCAACAACACGGTCCATTTCCATAGCTTCTGAAAAATACTGTTCCTTTATTTTTGTTGTTTTCATTGTTATATATGTGTTAACTACGAAGCTTAATAATACAGGAATTATCAGCCACACAGAGCATTTAACTACTATGTAAATAACACCTGCAAGGACTAAAATATTACTCAAAAGTCCTACTATACCATCTGTAAGTCCCTGAATTAAATTTGTCTGCTCAAATGCACGTCCTGCTTTATTTATACTGTCTAACATTTCTGAATTTTCCGTGTATTCAAACTTCATTTTCATAGTGTTAGAACTAATTTCCATACGAAGCATTCTGTCAAACTGGTCATTACAATAATTCTGCTTCTCATTGGCAAACTTGTTTCCTACTACGTGAATGTATGTACCAATACATATGAACGCAACCCAGAATATTATCATATTCATGTTTCTGTTCTGCTCATATACAATCTCGTTAATTAAATACTTTGAGCCAATAATTGAAACAAAAGGTCCTGCCGTACTGATTATGACTGACATTAATATGTATAAATAATATATAGGAAGATGTTTCCATGCAAACTTTGCAAAATATTTTGTGCAAAACCAAATATCTTTTATTCCGCCAAAAAATTTGTTTAACATACCTCACCCTCCTTATCTTTGTAATATTGAGCCTGAACCTGGAACATATTTCTGTATTTTCCATTGGCATTAATTAGCTGTTCATGAGTGCCCTCTTCAATAATTCTGCCATCTTCAAACATAACTATTTTGTCACAAAATCTTGTACTTGAAAGTCTGTGTGAAATAAAAATAGCAGTCTTTCCCTTTACCATTTGATTAAATTCCTGATACATTCTGTCTTCTGCCAATGCGTCAAGTGCCGCTGTTGGCTCATCCAAAACAAGAACTTCTCTGTTCTGATAAAGCGCCCTTGCCATAGCAAGTCTTTGTCTTTCTCCACCTGACAAATCAACACCGTTAGGGTCAAATATTCTAAGAAGCATAGTGTCTATTTTGTTTTCATATTTGTTAATCTTTTCATCCAAACCACTTCTTTCCAAAGCCTCCATTGTTCTGTTTTTGTCCGTCTCATTTTCAGGCTTCATTGAAATATTCTGCCATACCGGAAAAGCAAAAATTTCAATGTTTTGGAACACAGGCGCAAATATTTTAAAATATGTATCTCTGTCATACTTCTTTACATCAACTCCATTAAGAAGAATCCTTCCCTCTGTTGGCTCATAAAGTCTCATAAGAAGCTTTGTTAAAGTTGTTTTTCCTGCGCCGTTAATACCAACTACCGCCAACTTGCTTCCCGCTTCAATAGTCAGATTAATATTCTTTAGAACATATTTTTCGTGTCCCGGATATTTAAAAGATACGTTTTCAAATTTAAACTCAAATTGCTTCAAGCCTATATTCTTACTTACGCCCTGGCCTTTTTCAATGTCAGGCTTGTCCTCATTCCAGTCCATAAATGTTCTAAAATCGTCAAGTTCCATTCGGTTCATATTCATCCAAACCATATTGCAGAACATATCTGTCATAGCTGTGGAAAATGATGCAACCAAACCTATGTATAAAACAAAATCAGAAATGCTCATTCCCTTATTTAAAACCATATAAATCAATACTACGTATAGTAATAAATTCTGAAAAAGGCGAAGAAAACTCATCTTTGCCTCGCACATTACCCATTTTCTGTGATTTTTCTTGCAGGCTGCATAATAAACTGTATTTATGTCTTTCCACGTCTGTTCAATAAAATCCTGCATTTTAAATAATCTTATGTCTTTGGCATATTTAAAATCTCTTGCTGTTGAAGAAAAATAATAATTTTTTCTAAAATTAGATGACATTGCATCTCTAAAATTTACTTTCGTCCACTCCATTGTTGAATCAAGGATTTTATATATAAAATATGAACTAACTACCAGCACCAAAATTATCAAAGGATTAATTACTGCTATTGCCGCACCTGCTATAACTACAAGTACAATATTTGAAAGAATATTACTTCCTCTTCTACAGTAACCACTAATTCCCTGATAGTTATACATTGCATGTTTTGATCTTTCAATCAAATCAAGGAAATCCGGATTTTCCATATTTTTAAAATCTGTTGTAAATGATTTTCTAAGATATTTTGAAACTAACCCCTTATATACCTTGTCCCAGGCATACTCGCCTACATATTGAGCCTTTGTGTTGATAAGCTTTACTACAAGAATTATAATTCCCACTGCTACCAACACTTTAATCATTGTGTCTGTTGTAACTTTATTTTCTACTAATGCCAATACAATCTTTGGAATATAAATTCCAATAAGCATATACAATGCCGACAATACTCCCACTACAATCATTGCTATAATAAACTGATTGTTTAACTGCCATGTCAGCTTTACTGCATATACAAAATTGTTAAACATTCCATGCTTAGTCGCCTGTATTCCTTTTCGCTCCCTTTCGTGAGATGCAGAAAAGAAATTCTTAATTGCCTCCAATATTTTCCTCATATACATTCCCTCTTTTACTTTCATTGTGGGGTTCCTATGGTAACCATTGCAACTCTTTTAATTTTCGCAACTCTATGCAACTTTTTTGCAACTCTTACAACTCTTTTTGCAACGAACTTTTCGGGGATAAATAATAGATTTTAACAAATTTAGAATTTGATTAGAATAAATTATTGATTTTTCAATACTCCCTCTTTTCTACACTAAAAACAGTATAACATAATATCTATGATTTTGGGAAACTATTTAAACTTATAAGTTGCGCATTCCTACAAGCGATGCGCATTAAGGACGAAATACAGACATGGAGAGCTTGCTCACCAACGGTTGTATCTCGTCCTAAATGCGAATGACACTCTGTCACGTATGCTTATATTTTACTATCCTATGTATCTTTCTATAAACGCCAAAAAAGAGCTATATTTCAATACTTTTAGTACCAAAATATAGCCCTTTATTATCCTTATTTACTACTCTCAAAAAAATTCGTTTCTATAATGCTTCCTTGATTGCAGCCATTAATTCATCATATGTTTCAAAAGCAGGAAGTTCAGGATATTCTTTCTTGATTTCATCTGTGCTTCTGAATAAAAATCCTGCCTTACTTGCCTTAATCATTCCAAGGTCATTGTGGCTGTCGCCGCTGGCAATTGTGTCATATCCGATTGACTGCAATGCCTTTACTGTAGTAAGTTTTGAGTTTTCAATTCTCATCTTAAATCCTGTGATTTCTCCATCTTCTGCTACTTCCAATGAGTTACAGAAAATTGTAGGATAACCTAACTTCTTCATTAAAGGTCCTGCAAACTGTGTAAATGTATCACTAATAATAATTACCTGAGTAATCTCTCTTAATTCATCTAAAAATTCTTTTGCACCAGGCATAGGATCAATCTTTGCAATTGTTTCCTGAATTTCCTTAAGTCCTAATCCGTGCTCTTTTAAGATGTTAATTCTATAATTCATAAGCTTATCGTAATCAGGCTCATCTCTTGTTGTCTTCTTAAGTTCCGGAATATTACTTGCCTTGGCAAAAGCAATCCAAATTTCCGGTACTAATACTCCTTCTACGTCTAAACATGTGATATACATCGTTCTTTCCTCCTCTTTATATGTCATAAGATGATGTTGAGTACAAAAGCCTTCCATTATATTTTTTTACTCTACACCTTGTGATACCTTGAAATCGCACGAAGCACCTTCTCCATCTCAAATGGCTTCGCCAGATGCTCATTCATACCGGCATTTTTTGCTTTCTGAATATCGTCAGCAAATGTATTTGCTGAAATTGCAATAATCGGTACAGTTGCACCCCGTGGGTGAGTGCATGTACGGATTCTTCTGGTCGCTTCAAGACCGTCCATGACCGGCATCATAATATCCATCAGAATCAGGTCAATCTCCTGTTCCCCTGATTGTTCAAAGATATCCAGTGCCTCCTGTCCATTTTTTGCAGCTGTTACCTGTACTCCTGATTCTTCCAGAAGATACCGGGCAATTTCCAGATTCAGCTCATTGTCTTCGACAAGCAATACGTGCATACCTTCCACATTGGGCATCTCCGCCTCTGACTGTACACTTACATTTTCAAAACCCCTGTCAATTGCAAATGGAAGGACTAATATAAATGTACTTCCTACATCCTTTTTACTCTTTATCTTAATCGTGCCACCCAAAGTATCCACTAGCTTCTTTGAAATTGCCATACCAAGACCGGTTCCTCGGTAAACGGTACGAGCTCCTGTATCTTCCTGTGTAAATGTTTCAAAAATATGTTTCTGAAATTCTTCACTCATGCCAATTCCAGTATCCGAGACAGAGAATCGATACACTACATCATCTTCTGTCCGTGATACCATATCTACACGAAGCGTGATCTTACCATAGATTTTATTATATTTTACTGCATTACTAAGGATATTTGCAAATATCTGACGGAAATGCATCGGACTTCCCACTACATGTGGACATTCAATTTCTGACACTCCGATCTTTTCCAGCTCCAGTCCCATTTTCTCTGCCTGGGATTCCAGATCTGTCCAACAGCCTCTAAGTACTTCCCGGATATCAAATGGCTTATGTTCTACTTCCAGTCCGCTTGTCTCCAATCTGTTCATATCCAGCACATCGTTTACAAGCTGCAAAAGATTACCTGCTGTCACTTTCATTTTTTCATGGCATTCTTTCAATCTTTCTGGAGCATCCCAGTTTTTCTCTTCAATATCCAGCATACCCATGATGCCATTGATCGGAGTCCGGATATCATGGGACATTTTCCGAAGGAATTCTGCCTTGGCATCATTAGCAATTCTTGCCTCTTTCAATGCCTTAACCAACTCTTGCTGATAAGCCAGCTCTTTCTGCTTATAATCATCAATAATCTGCGTCACATACAACACTTCTGTTACGGATTCTGTCGGAACTTTCTCCTGCGCGATAAATAATGCACATCTCCAGGTTCCCTGCTTATTCGGATATTCCCGGCTGACAAAGTTCTTCTCTTTTAACCGTTCCCCCAGCGTTGACAAGTCAAAGAACTTTCGCATTTCTTCCTGATAATCTTCATGAATCTGAAATGTACAAAATTCCATCAGCTTTTCAGATGCAATTCCTCTGTCATTTGCAATTTTGTACATTTTATTTGGTTCAGAAATCTGCTCCATATAATCTGTGTTCAGATTTATATTGTAGATTGCATAATAAATCTCACTTGTTGCAGCTTTTAGACTTCGAAATCGCATTTCCCGCTCGATGTTCTTAGTAATATCCTGATGATAACCACGTATGCAGACTCCGATTCTCTCATAATCTTTCGGCCGCACTCCTCCACATCGGATCCAGATTTTTCCACGAGTCGGATGGTGCCACGGATAAATGACGTCAGCATATCCTTTTTCCAAAGTTTCTTTCACACAGTTGTCCACTTTTTCCGTATATTCCGATGGAATATTGTCTCTCCATATACGGTAACATTCCTCACTTGTGGTACCTTTCGTCAGCCCCAGAAGCTCACGCATATTTGCATCGGCCTCCATCACCGGTTCTTTTCCCTCTTGCCTGATAATCGACCAGATACCAATCTGTGCTCCGCAAAAGATTTCTTCTATATTCCTGCGGTATTTCTGCCTGGACTTGATAGATGCCATCTCAAGCTTTGTACATTCTTTCTTATAAGCATCAACTACTACTCCGATATGATAGCCCAACAGGGAAAGCAGCCTTCGGATCAGTCTGGATTTCTTCATATCCGGATTATCCACGCCCACAAAACCCATTAATTTTCCGTGGATAGAAATGGGAAAGGCAATCAGCGTCTGAACATTCTGGAACTTTAAAAGTCCGTATTCCTGGGGCATCTCCGCTTTGATATCCTCCAGTTCCTCCATCAGGATATTTTCCCCCTGCAGGAACAGATGTATCCAGTTTGGCATACTCTCGAAAGGAATTCCTTTCAGATTATCAATCTGTGGTGTCACCCCTTCTTTGCACCATTCATATGTATTGGTTGTTGTATAGTCTTCATTAATTTCAAATACATAGGCACGGTCTGCGCATGTATACTCACCGACTTCACGTAACACGGTATTGATTCCATCGTCGATCAGCTCTGTACTGCTAAGACTTGTAATCTGCTCGATCATAAATCGTTCCGCTTCCAGTTCTGCGCTTAACTTTCCATTTTCATACAATAATTCCGCTATTGTATGGTTCTCTGTCAGACTCATAAGGCCACCTCTCTTCATATCTGGTTATCTGTTTTTGTCTGCACGTGGTCTTTCTTTTCTCATAGGCCGTATTCTCTCTTACTTTTATGAATCGGTAAGCTCTTCCAGCATCTGTCGTACTGTCTTTCCATTTCCCGGGTGCCGTTTGTATGGTGCGATTTCCTCCAAAGGCTCCAGTACAAAAGAACGTTTATGCATTTCAACATGGGGAATGCATAAGTCATCCTCCTGACTGATCAGATCGTCATAGAAAATGATATCCAGATCCAACGTTCTTGGTCCCCAGTGAATGATCCGCTCTCTTCCGGCTTCCTTTTCAATCCGGTTCAGTTCTCTAAGGAGTTCCTTCGGATAATAAAGAGTTTTCATTCTCAGACAGCCATTCAGAAAATCCGGCTGGTCTGTCACACCGTACGGTGGGGTTGTAATAAATCCGGAGACTTTTTCCACTTTGCTTGCAGGAAGCGCGTCAATTGCTGACACTGCATCGTCCAGGATTTGTCTGCTGTCTCCCATGTTAGATCCGAGGGCAATGTAAGCCGTGTGCCAGCTTCTTGTGATTCTAACGCTGACCGTTTTAAGCGGAAGTCCTACTGGTGCCCATGGTTTCTGAATCTCCAGTGTTACTTTTTCAAGCCCGTCAAACTTCTGAAGCATATCTTCTACCAGTTCTTCGGCCACGCGCTCCAGTAATTTGTATGTATGTAATTTTACAAATTCTGTAATAAATGCACTGACTTCTCCGTAATGGATCGATGCCGTCAGCTCATCGGTCTTTCCTGCTTTTCTTGTGTCTGTATAAAGTGTTGCGGACACGATGAACTTCTGTCCCAGTACATTTTCTTCTGGAAATACGCCGTGATTTGCGAATATTTCCAGACCTTCAATTTTAATCTGATCTAATTCCATCCTCTATACCTCATGGTCACGCATAAGCGCTTTTGTCATCTGAATGGCTCTCTTATTCTTCTTTACATCATGGACACGCACAAATGCACTGCCTTTTTGAACACCGTATACCGTCGTCACGAGTGTTCCTTCTTCCCGCTGATCGACTGGCAGATCCAGTGTCAGACCAATGACGGATTTTCTGGAAGTTCCAAGAAGGATTGGGTAATTGAGCTTCTGCATGATTTCTAATTTGTCAATAATCTCCAGATTCATCTCGTAAGTCTTTCCGAATCCAACTCCCGGATCCAGAATAATCTTATCATCTGCAATCCCTGCCGCCTTTGCCAGACGTATACACTCCCGCATATCCTCCATAAAATCATCCAGGAAATTGCTATATTCTGTATTGTCACGGTTGTGCATCAGGCAGCAGGCAACGTTATATTTTGCAATGACATCTGCAATCTTCTTGTCGTATTTCAATCCCCAGATGTCATTCACAAGATCTGCTCCTGCCTGAACTGCTGCTTCCGCCACCTTACTTTTATAAGTATCAATGGAAATTGGCACATCAAACTCTTTTTTCAGTTTCTCAATGATAGGAGTCACTCTTGCAATTTCTTCCTCATCCGTGATCATTATAAGTCCCGGTCTTGTAGACTCGCCTCCTACATCAATGATGTCTGCGCCGTCCTCGACCATCTGTCTTGCATGCTCCATTGCCTGATCCATGCCATTATATTTTCCACCATCAGAAAAGGAATCCGGTGTTACATTCAAGATTCCCATAACATAAGTTTCATGCTCTACGTCAAATTTCTTTCCGCCAATAATCATATCTTTATCTCCATATTCTTCTCTTCTTCGCTCCAATTGCACTGCTCTTTTACCGGACACGCAAAACAATTTCTGGAACGCTTGTCACACTCATAAAAAAGTCTTGCCACCTCCGACATGCCGTTACATTTTCTGCGATGTCCGCGCACAGCTTCTAATATCCATGCCCGTTCCGTCTCTGAAAATGCATCCTTTTCCGAAAGTGTATCTAAAATCTCGCCTGCGATCTTCTCACCTGCAATTTCGTGAGGAATCTTGTCCGTGTACTGCAAAGCTTTTCCAATGTCATGTAAAATTGCTGCTGTGTAAATTAACTCCTTATCAATGTCAAGACCTGCTTCCAGATTCTTAATATACGCAATCCGCGCTACATCCAAAAGGTGTGTGATCTGGTGACAACAAAATTCACGGTCATGCTCCATTTTTTCATTTTCCCGGTAATACTTCTGATAAAGTGGATGATTCCAGACTGCATTGAGGCGCGGCATCTCTATATACTTTTCCATCAGCATCTCTATCTCTCCAACATGCGGAAAAATCGTTCTTCCAGTGCCGGGTCTGTCTCGAAGACTCCACGTCTTGCCAGCGTCACTGTCTGGCTTCCCGGCTTCTTGATTCCGCGCATAGTCATGCACATATGCTCCGCCTCGATCATCACAATTGCGCCTTTTGCCTGCATATGCTCCATCAGCGCATCGGCAATCTGTCCCGTCAACTGCTCCTGAAGCTGCAGTCTTCTTGCAAATACTTCTACTGTTCTTGCAAGCTTGCTCAGTCCTACGACTTTTCCATCCGGGATATATCCGATATGTACTTTTCCGTAAAATGGCAGCAGGTGGTGTT